>Ga0114916_1000631_pt1 | contig 22550 bp, 23 predicted proteins | sample MalvirAntarct_66_FD_83501 | JGI IMG/M metagenome (GOLD analysis project Ga0114916, IMG submission 83501) | Marine viral communities from the Global Malaspina Expedition - Malaspina viral metaG Antarct_66 | ecosystem: Environmental > Aquatic > Marine > Oceanic | place: West Anvers Island... | reverse complement strand
CCTGAAGGACGCGCCCGATGTGGCGGGACTGCCCAGAGCGGTCCTCTTCGACGCTTTCGTGGGAGAGGCGGCAAGCGGCGCGCCGGCGTTCACGCGCGTGCCCTTCGATCATCCGCTCTGCATCCTGTTCTCGTCGGGCACGACGGGAATGCCGAAATGCATCGTGCACAGCCATGGCGGGGCCCTGCTGACCGGCATGAAGGAGCACGCCCTCCACGTCGACGAGCGGCCCGGAGACCGGCTCTTCTACTTCACCACCCTGGGCTGGATGATGTGGAACTGGCTGCTCGGGGGGCTCGGCACCGGGGCCACGCTTCTGTTGTACGAGGGGTCGCCGTTCCACCCGGGCCCGGAGGTGCTGTGGGACTTTGCCGAGGAAGAGGGGATGACCGTTTTCGGAACCTCGGCCAAGTATATCGACAGTATTCTCAAAGCAGGCCTAGAGCCCACGAAGACGCACGATCTCAGCAAGCTGAAAACCATCCTCTCGACTGGATCCCCGCTCGTGCCGGAGAGCTTCGACTATGTGTACGATCGAATAAAGCAGGACATTCATCTGGCGTCGATGTCCGGCGGCACCGACCTCTACGGCTGCTTCGTCGGCGGCAATCCATTGAGTCCTGTCCGCCGCGGGGAGATCCAGGGGCCTATGCTGGGAATGGCCGTCGACGTGTGGGACGACGAAGGCAAGCCGATCCGCGAAGCGAAGGGAGAACTCGTCTGTACCGACCCTTTCCCGTCCATGCCGGTCATGTTCTGGAACGATCCCGACGGGGAGCGCTACCGCGCCGCCTATTTCGAGCGGTTCCCGGGCGTGTGGTGCCACGGCGATTGGGCGGAGTGGACCGCCGCCGGGGGCATGATGATCTATGGGCGTTCGGACGCGACATTGAACCCCGGCGGGGTGCGCATCGGCACCGCGGAGATCTACCGGCAGGTCGAGCAACTCGAAGAGGTCGTCGAATCCATCGTAATCGGCCAGGACTGGGACGGTGACACGCGGGTCGTCCTGTTCGTGCGGCTGCGCGAAGGCGCTTCCCTGGACGACGGGCTCCGCGATCGCATCAGGCGCCAGATCCGCGAGAACGCCTCGCCACGACATGTCCCCGCCCGGGTCATTCAGGTGGCGGACATCCCGCGGACGAAGAGCGGCAAGATCACCGAACTGGCGGTGCGCGATATCGTCCACGGTCGGCAGGTGAAGAATGTCGAGGCGCTCGACAATCCTGCGGCACTCGACCTCTACAGGGATCTTCCGGAACTTAGCGCCTGAGCTTACGCGGCGGGCGGCTGGCCGCCCGCCCTCTCGGGGCCGATCAGATCAGACGGTCGGCGCCTCAGATCAGATGGAGGCGGCCGTCTCGAACACCGGCTTCACCGCGGCCGGGGCGGGAATGTTCGGCGTCGGTCGCGGTGGCGCCGGGTTGTAGTCCTCGACGCAGGCGCAGAGAACCTCTTTCAGCATCCCGACGTCCGCCGCCTCGATCGCCTCGCGGGCCCGGGCGACCTGTGGCTCGATGCTCCCCCACCCCGCGTTCACGTCGCGGGCGCGGAACACGCGCGGGTGGCTGGTCGGCTGGGCCTCGCCGTCGACCAGAAGCTCCTCGTACAGCTTCTCGCCGGGCCGGAGACCGACATACTCGACCTTGATGCCGCTCGGATGGTCGGGGCTCGCGACTTCGAAGCCGCTCAGATGGATCAGCTTCTCGGCGAGATCGCCGATGCGCACCGGCTCGCCCATGTCCAGATGGAAGACCTCGACGCCTTCGTCGGCCATGGCGCCGGCCTGAATAACGAGTTCGGCGGCCTCGGGTATGGTCATGAAGAAGCGGACAACGTCGCGATGCGTGACCGTCACCGGACCGCCGCCGCGGATCTGGTCGCGGAAGAGCGGCACCACCGAGCCCGCGGAATCCAGGACGTTGCCGAAGCGGACGATGGCGAACCGGGTGCGCGTGCCCGATGCGCTCAATCCCTCGACGACCTTCTCCGCCATGCGCTTGGACGCGCCCATGACATTGGTCGGGCGGACTGCCTTGTCGGTGGAGATGAGCACGAACTTCCGCACGTCGTTATCGATCGCCGCCTTCGCAACGTTCATCGTGCCGAAGACGTTGTTCTCGACCCCGCGCAGAGGATTGGCTTCGACCAGGGGCACGTGCTTGTAGGCGGCGGCGTGATAGACGATGTCGATCCCATGCTGGGCCATCGTCCGGCTGAGGCCCTCCTGGTTGAGGACGGACCCGAGGATCGGCACCAGTTCGATGGACAGGTTGCGCTTCTTCGCGATGCCGCGCACTTCACGGTCGATCGAGTAGAGGGCGAACTCCGAGACGTCGAACAGCACCAGGACGGCGGGCTTGTGACGCAGGATCTCTCGGCACAGCGCCGAACCGATCGAACCGCCGGCGCCGGTGACCATGACGCGCCGGCCTTCGATCTCATGACTGATCAACGCGAGATCGGGCTTCACCGGTTCGCGGCTGAGCAATTCTTCCGGAGTGACCTCACGAAACTCGGTCGCCGAGCGCTGGCCATCGACGATTTCCGTCAGCGACGGGAGCGTCTGAACGTTGATGGGATAGCGAGCGAGCTTGTTGAGGATGCTGCGCCGTTGTTCCGCCGATGCCGACGGAATCGCGACCACGATCTGCTCCAGGCCCTTGGCGGCGATCTGCCGCTCGAGGTCGTTCGGGTGATTGATCTCTCGGCCGTGAAGACGGCGGCCATGCAAGTCGGCGTTGTCGTCGAAGACGGCCACGACCTCGGCACGGCCCTCGCGCTGCAGCCATGTGATCAGCTGTGCACCGGCGCTGCCTGCGCCATAGACAGCGAGCTTGCGGCGGCGCTGATCGGGCGGGAGAGGGTTCGGCGCCCGGTAGAGAAACGCGACGGCCATCAGGCGCCACGCCAGGAGCGGCCCGAACAGAGATACCGCGAGAAGGGGATAAGCCAGCGCGACCGCGCCATTTGGCAACGAGAAGCTCAGCAGCGTGGCGCTGGCGGTCGAGGCGGCGAAGACGCCGAGGCCGAAGGGAAACAACTCCGAATAGGACCAGTGCCTGACGACGTTGCGGTAGATGCCACAGATCGCCAGCGAGCCGACGGTCAAAAGGCCGCACGCGAGCACCAGAAGGACAGGGTGCAGGGGCCCGGCGTAGCAGTTGCAGAGCATCTGGTACGCCGCGACGACGACCGACAGCGCCGCAGCGGATATGACGAGGTCGATCCCTCCGGAGAGAAGCTGCTTGCCCCAGCGCGGCCAGTGCGTCGCGGAGACCGCAACCCGGTGCACGCTTTCGAGTATGGAGCGTCTTTGCACAGTCTCGCCGTTCTCGTTTCGGTCTTGATTGCCTACGAGCGATCGCAGCATGAAACCCATCCTCGCCGCCTGTTCCGCCTCCGGCCGCGCCGGTACTCATAGGGCTCGGAGACGCCCGGCTACCGGGCAAACGTTCGCCAGCGTGGAAGGTCGCTGGACCAAGCCCCAAAAGACCGTGCCACACTCGCCCGAGTTAAAGCGCCGGAAGCATGTCCAGAATACGACGCACGTCACACATTATGCGTTTTGTATGCCAAACGTCCACGTGCTGCGGTGCGGCATGGCGTCTTAGCGTCCCAGGTGAGGGAAGTTGTCCGCTCACCATCCTGCGCGCGGGGCTCATCCCCAGAGAGCGGCGGCCGGCGGCGCCATGCTGCTGCCTTCGAAAGCGAGACCCGGTTCACGGTCCCGCGCCAAGAGAAGCGGGCCGTCAAGATCGACGAAACGGGCGCGCGCGGCGACGAGGGTCGCGGGCGCCATCGAAAGGGAACTGGCGAGCATGCAGCCGACCATGATCCCCAGCCCGCGGCGCTCCGCTTCGTCGACCACCGCGAGCGCTTCGGTGAGCCCACCGGTCTTGTCCAGCTTGATGTTCACGAAATCGTAGCGCCCCGTTACTTCGGCCAAGCTCCCCCGGTCGTGAAAGGATTCGTCGGCGCAGATCGGAACGGGATGTGCGACATCGGCCAGGGCGGCGTCGTCCGCCGCCGGCAGCGGCTGCTCGATCAGCGCGACGCCGATGTCGGCCATCGCCCGCATCATTGCGGACAGCTGGTCCGGCCGCCAGCCCTCGTTGGCGTCCACGATCAGGTCGGCATTCGGCGCGGCCGCCCGGACGGCGCGAACGCGTTCGATGTCTTCCCCGCCGCCGAGCTTGAGCTTGAGCAGCGGCCGATGGGCGGACTCGCGGGCAGCCGCTGCCATCTTTTCTGGCGTGTCGAGGCTGAGCGTGTAGGCGGTGGTGAGTCGGTCCGGCATCTCGATACCGGCGAGTTCCCATGCCCGCTTTCCGGCTCGTTTCGCTTCCAGATCCCACAGGGCGCAATCGACGGCGTTGCGCGCGGCACCGGCGGGCATCGCCTGTTGCAGTACCGCACGGTCGCCACCGGCTGCGATCAGTTCAGCGACGGAGTCGATCTGCGCCGAGACGCTGGCGGGCGTCTCGCCGTATCGGGCGTAGGGAACACTCTCTCCACGGCCGATCTGGTAGCCGTCGCTGATCTCGACGACGACGACGACCGTCTCGGTGCGTGATCCGCGGGAGATGGTGAAGGCGCCACGGATCGGCAGTGCCTCCACTCTGTGCGTAAGGCGTCTCACGATGCCAGCTTGTCGACGATGGCTCCCGGGCCGGTGGCCAGTGGATCACAGCAGGGGAGGCCGAATTTGTCCTCGGTCGACTTGAGCACGCGCTCTGCGTCGGCGGGCGGAAGGAGGTGCGTGTCCATCGAGATGCCGATGAACCTGGCATCGGCGTTCGTCAGATGGGCGTGCTGGAGATAGGGCTCGAAACAATCTTCGAGCTTGGGGATGGGCATGTGCTTCAGCCCGCGCATGTGCGTGCGCGTCGGCTCGTGGCACAGCACCAGTGCGTCCGGCTGAGCCCCGTGCAGGAGGCCGAGCGTCACGCCGGCGAAGGCGGCATGGAACAGCGAGCCCTGGCCCTCGATGAGATCCCAGTGGTCGGGCTCGTTGTCGGGCGACAGCCACTCGGCTGCGCCGGAGATGAAGTCGGAGATGACGGCATCGATCGCGACACCGCGCTCGGCGATGAAGATGCCGGTCTGCCCGGTGGCACAGAATCGGGCCTTCATCCCGCGCGCCAGCATCTCCTTCTCGAGCGCCAGCACCGTGTACTTTTTTCCGACGGAACAGTCGGTGCCGACGGTGAGGAGGCGTTTGCCGGTGCGTTTGTTGCCCTTGCCGGTGGAGAAGCGTTCGGTCGAGTGGCGCACGTCGTGGAGCTTGCGGGCGTGCTTCTCCGCCGCCGTCGCGATCTCCGGAACGGCCCCGAGGCGGTCGTGCAGGCCGCTCGCGATATCCATGCCGGCCTCGATCGCCGAGACGATCGTGCCGACCCAATGGCTCGGCATCACGCCGCCCGAGAAGGCGACGCCGACCACCATTGTCCGCGCGCCCTTCTGCGCCGCTTCGGCGATCGTCACGTCAGGCACCCCGGCGTCGGCGTTGCAACCGGGCAGGCGCAGCTGTCCCACCACCCACTCGGGCCGCCAATCCGCTATGCCGCGTGCCGTCTTGGCCGCGAGCTGGTCCGGCACGTCGCCGAGAAAGAGCAGGTAGGGCTTGTCCACGACCACCTCCGCGTCGCGCCCGCAGGGCGCCTTCGTTCGCAAGCGCGAAAGAATAACGGATGCCGGCGCGGCGGGCGAGCCTCACGGCGGCGAAAACATCCCGTTTTATAGCGTTTCATGGAGGTGGCTGGAGCGGGTGAAGGGAATCGAACCCTCACCGGTGGCTTGGGAAGCCACTGCTCTACCATTGAGCTACACCCGCGAACCGGCTCCATTTAACGGCAGCGGCGACCGGCATTCAAGGCCCGTGCGTCGAAGCTGACGAGTTGATTCCAATATATTGGAGAATATGATGTCGATATGAGCACGGAGGCATCGGATATCGACGACCGGCTGGGCGCGCGGATTCGGACGCTGCGGGCGGAGCGCGGGCTGACGCTGGAAGCGCTCTCGGCTGCCGCCGAGGTGAGCCGGGCCATGCTCTCACGCATCGAACGCGGCGTGTCGAGCCCGACCGCGCAGCTGCTCAACAGGATCTGCGGCGGTCTCGGGGTGACGCTGTCGGCCCTGTTCGCGGCGGCGGAGGCGGCCGGCCGGCCGCACGTCAGGCGGGCGGACCAGCAGGTGTGGCGGGATCCCGGTTCGGGCTACGTGCGGCGCAACGTCTCGCCGCCCGGCACCGGCTCCGCCGCGGAGCTCGCCGAGATCGAGTTGCCGCCGGGCGCCAGCGTCGGTTTCGAGAACCGGCGCGTTGCCGGCACGGACCAGCACGTCTGGGTGCTCGACGGTGCGTTGGAGGTGGAACTCGGGTCCGACGCCTACAGGCTGGAAAGCGGCGACTGCCTCTTCATGCGCTTCGACCGCCCCGTCCTTTTCCGCAATCCGACGCGGCGGCCCGTGCGCTATGCCGTCGTCATCAGCCATGGAGCCGCGCGGCCATGACCGTCCCGTCCGACCTCACCATCCGTACGCTGGACGCCGCGGAGGCCGGGGCGCGGCTCGGCGAGCTCGCCGACATCCTGGTGGACGCCGTGGCGCACGGCGCCTCGGTCAACTTCATGGCCGGCTTCGCGCACGACGAAGGCCGTGCGTTCTGGGCGAGGCAGCTGCCGTCGATCGGCGACGGGACGACGCAGCTCCATGTCGGCGAGGCCGGCGGCCGGCTGATCGGCACGGCGCTGCTGATGTATGCGCATCAGCCCAACGCGCCGCACCGGGCGGACGTCGGCAAGATGCTGGTGCATTCGTCGGCACGCCGCCGCGGCCTGGGCCGCCGGCTCCTGAGCGCGGTGGAGGCCGCCGCGGCGGCGGCCGGGCGGACGCTGCTGCTGCTCGACACGGAGAGCGGCAGTGCCGGAGACCGGCTCTACCGCAGCTGCGGTTGGGTCGAGGTCGGCCGCGTCCCCGACCACGCCTTCCGGCCCGACGGCGGGCTGGCAGAGACCACGATGTTCTACAAGCGCGTTGGAACGGCTGGTAGCTGACCGCGCGCAGATCCGAGGCCGGTCGCACACGTGGTGCCGGAAGATACAATTTTAGCGATAATCAAAACGGTCTTTATTGAAAATACTCGTAAATATCGATCAAAGTAATTCAACCTGTTTACTGCCATTTAAGATTTTACAGCGAATATTTGCCTCGACGCGGCTGATTGATCCGGCCGAAACGAGGAGGCGAAACATGCATTACGTCGCGATGATGTTCACCGTTGCAGCCCTGACACTCGGCATGAGCGGCAAGTTCGACACCGCGTTCGATGCGGCCTCGCGCGGCGAATTTGGCACGGCTGCCGTCGAGCTCGCATCCTCGGTGCACCAAGCCTTCCAGGAAGAAGACAAGGGCAAGCAGGAGCGCTTGGCCTACGAACGTTCCTGGCGCTGATCGGCGGGGTGACGGGGCGCCGAATGGCGGCCTCCCCGACGGTATGCTCTCGCGCTCCATCCTTGACTGCGGGCGCGAGCATACCTATACACCACGCCTCGCTTTTGTGATCGAGGCATCTGACTCATGGCCCATTCAAGGTCGGCGAAAAAGCGCATCCGTCAGACGGAGCGCCGGACCATCGCCAACCGTTCGCGTACCAGCCGTATCCGCACCTATCTGAAGAGGGTGGAGACGGCCATTGCCGGCTCCGACAAGGGCGCGGCCCAGGAGGCGTTCGCCGCCGTTCAGCCCGAGCTCATGCGCGGCGCTTCCCGCGGTATCGTGCATCGGAACATGGTCGCTCGGAAGATTTCGCGCCTTTCCAAGCGAATCAAGGAGATGGGCGCCGAAGGTTAAGGCGGCCCTCAACTAGGGCGTTCGAAAGCGCCGCGTCCTGGCTGGACGCGGCGCTTTCGCGTCTGTAGTAACTTGTTGATTTTTCGGCGTAATTGAAGTTTCTGCTGGTGTTCACGAACTGGTCTATTGCCCCCCCCGCGCCACCCGCATTAAAGTCGGGCATCCGTTGGGGAGACGGAAATGACCAAGAATAAAGTCACTTCGAGACTTGAGGAGCACTAGCCGGACATGTTTGTTGGCCGGAATAGTAGCTGGATTCACCGGAATCCACTCGGGTCGCATCGACTTAGCGAACTCTAGTTCATTAGCGTTGGGATAGCTGGTGGCGAAACATCGTTTCGCCACGATGCTCACCCTTTGTCTGCGCGCTGGAACACGGCGCTGCGCGGGAGGTGCAACACATGGCGGACTACGCGGGAGACGTGTCACCCGAGAAGGCTTGGCAGGCGCTCGGTGCGGAAGGCGGTGCCGTGCTGGTCGACGTGCGGACGCGGCCGGAGTGGCAGTTCGTCGGCGTTCCGGACCTGTCCCCGCTCGGTAAGCGGGTGGCTGCGGTCAGCTGGCAGGTCTATCCGGCCATGGAGCGCAACCCGCAGTTCGAGGATGCAGTCCGCTCCGTGGCGCCGGCGCCCGATGTCCCGGTCTATTTTCTGTGCCGGTCGGGCGTCCGCTCCCGCGCCGCCGCCATCGCGATGACGGCGGCCGGCTACGGCCGATGCTACAATATCGCCGGCGGCTTCGAGGGCGGCCTCGACGAGACGCGCCACCGCGGTGCGCGCGAAGGATGGAAGGCGAGCGGCCTCCCCTGGGTCCAGGAATAGTTTCATGGAGCGAGCGGAAGTTCGAAGCGCGCAATGGGCGCGCGTTCGCGGACGCCTGCGCGCCGAGTTCGGCGACGGCGTCTTTCGCAGTTGGATAAAGCCGATGACCTTCGTCGGCTGCGATGCCGGTACGGTTAGGATTGGCGTTCCCACACGTTTTCTCCGCGACCGCGTGAGCGCACAGTATGGCGACCGGCTGCGCTGCCTGTGGAGCGAGGAGGACGACGGCGTTCAGGAAGTGGACCTCGTCGTCGTCAGCGCCATGGCGCTGCGGACGGCGGAAGAGGAGGCGCGGAAGGCCGCACAGGCCGCCGGTGCGAACGGTGAAGCCACCGCGGCCGGCAGCGAGCCTCCCCAGGCCAACGGTCATGCGGCCGCGACCTCGGCGATTCGCGTCGTCCAGAACGAGGACGACTGGATCGACACGCTGAGCGCGCCGCTCGACGAGCGCTACACGTTCGAGAATTTCGTTTCGGGCAAGCCGAACGAGTTCGCCCATGCGGCCTGCAGACGCGCCGCCGAGGCCGAGCGCGTGCCCTTCAACCCGCTGTTCCTTTATGGCGGTGTCGGCCTCGGCAAGACGCATTTGATGCATGCCATCGCGTGGCACATCCGCGAACGCGACCCGCGGCGGCGCGTCGTCTACCTGTCCGCCGAGAAGTTCATGTACCAGTTCATTCGGGCGGTACGCTTTCGCGATACCATGGCGTTCAAGGAACAGTTCCGTTCCGTCCATGTCCTGATGGTCGACGACGTCCAGTTCATCTGCGGCCGCGAGAGCACGCAGGAAGAATTCTTCCATACCTTCAACGCCCTCATCGACCAGAACCGGCAGATCATCATATCCGCCGACAAGTCGCCGGCCGACCTGGAGGGGTTGGAGGAGCGCATGCGCTCGCGCCTCGGCTGGGGCCTGGTCGCCGATATCCATCCGACGACTTACGAACTCCGGCACTCGATCCTGGAGGCGAAGGCCGACCAGATGCAGGTCAAGGTGCCGGTTCAGGTGCTGGAGTTCCTGGCCGCCAAGATCACCTCAAACGTGCGCGAACTGGAGGGGGCGCTGCTGCGCCTGACCGCGCACGCCGACCTGGTCGGCCGGCCGATCTCGATCGATACGGCGCAGGAGGTCCTGCGCGACGTGCTGCGGGCGAACGACCGCAAAGTGACGATCGAGGAGATCCAGAAGCGGGTCGCCGAGCACTACAACATCCGCCTCGCCGACATGCATTCGCCGCGCCGCGCCCGTGCCGTGGCGCGTCCGCGGCAGGTGGCGATGTACCTCGCCAAGCAGCTGACCTCGCGGTCGCTGCCGGAGATCGGCCGCAAGTTCGGCGGCCGCGACCACACGACGGTGATGCACGCGGTACGCAAGATCGAAGAACTGCGGGCCGGCGACAACGGCCTGTCCGAAGACATCGACCTGCTGCGCCGCATGCTGGAGAATTGACACCGGGTTCCCCGGTGGAGGCGGCGATGGCGGATGTGGTCCCGGAAGCGGCCCTGGTGCTCTTTTCCGGCGGACAGGACTCGACGGTCTGCCTCGCCTGGGCGTTGCAGCGCTTCGAGCGGGTCGAGACGATCGGCTTCGACTACGGCCAGCGGCACCGCGTCGAACTCGACTGCCGCGCCGCCGTGAGGGCGGGGCTGGTCGCGGCCTTTCCCGATTGGGCGGCCCGGCTCGGCGACGACCATCTGCTCGACCTGGGGGTGCTCGGCCGGATCAGCGACACCGCGCTCACCGGCGACGCCGAAATCCGCTTCGCCGAGAGCGGACTGCCGACGACCTTCGTGCCCGCCCGCAACCTGCTGTTCTTCACCTTCGCCGCCGCCGTCGCCTATCGCCGCGGCCTGCGGCACATGGTGGGCGGCATGTGCGAGACCGACTATTCCGGCTATCCCGACTGCCGCGACGACACGCTGAAGGCGCTGCAGGTCGCGATCAACCTCGGCACCGACAGCCGTTTCGTGCTCCACACGCCGCTGATGTGGATCGACAAGGCCGGTACCTGGGACATGGCCGAAGGTCTCGGCGGAAGCGCGCTCGTCGATCTCGTCGTGCGGGAGACGCATTCCTGTTACCTCGGCGACCGCAGCCACTTTCACGCCTGGGGCTATGGCTGCGGCAGCTGTCCGGCCTGCGAACTGCGCGCCGCCGGCCATGCGCGCTGGATCGACGGCCGAAACGCCGCGTCGGGGGGATCACCACCCCGCTGACCGTCCGTTTCCCTCCGTCGCGCTTCGGCGTAGCGTCGTGCAAAACGATGGAGGAAGACGATGGCCGGGCAGGTGGATGGACGTGTGGTGCTGATCTCCGGCGCCGGTGGTGGGTTGGGATCGGCCATGGCTCGCGGTCTTGCCGAAGTCGGGGCGCGTCTCGCCCTCCACGATCTGCGACAGCCCGCCGTCGCGGCATTGGCAGGGTCCATCGGCGCCGACCGTACACTGGCCCTTTCCGGCGACATCGGCGACGAGGCGGAATGCCGCCGCGCGGTCGCGGCGACCTGCGAGCGGTTCGGCCGGATCGATGTCGTGATCAACAATGCCGGCGTCGGCATCGGTACGATCAGGCCGGACTACTACCGCCGACGGATCGACAGCTTTACCGACGTGTCGGCCGAGGACTGGCGGCGCTTCTTCCGGGTGAACGTCGACGGGGCCTTCCACCTGACGCGGGCGGCCATGCCGCATCTGCGCAGCCAGGGCTGGGGGCGGGTCATCAACGTGACGACGACGCTCGGCACCATGTTGCGGCCCGGCTATGTCCCCTACGGCTGTTCGAAGGCGGCCCTGGAGTCGCTCTCGTCGATCTGGGCGCAGGAGCTGGAGGGCAGCGGGGTCACGGTCAACGTGGTGGTGCCCGGCGGGCCGACCGACACGGGCATGGTGACGGCCGAGAACGGTCTGGACCGCTCCGCCCTGCTGCGGCCGGACGTCATGGTGCCGCCGGTGCGCTGGCTCTGCTCGTCCGCCGCCGACACGGTGAACGGCCGCCGGTTCACCGGCAGCCTCTGGGACGCGACCCGCGGCGAAGAGGCGGCGGCGGCAGCCGCCGGCATGCCGATCGGCTGGCCGGGCGTCGGCCCGAACTGGTCGACCCCGCCGTCCGCACCGGCATAGGCGGGCAGGGACGCCATGACGGTGAAGCGGATCGTGGCGAACATCGCCGTCGCCGATATCGCGCCTGCACGCGACTTCTACGATGGAGCACGCCCGATAGCCGGAGCCACCTTTGGCCTCAGGGCCGTTCCAGGCTCGCCAGGACGATCTCGCGCCAGACCCGCGTCGGGGTGACGCCGGCGTCCGGCGCATTGTAGCGGCCCGACAGCGTCGCCACCGTCAGGTCGGCACCGGGCATCACCCACAGCCGTTGGCCGCCGTTGCCGAAACCGGCCATCCATGGTTGCAAACCCGCAAACGCGGGCACGGGCGCGTCGCCGATGTACCAGAGCCGGCTGTAGTTCAGTCCGTCGCCCGTCGGAACCGCCGGCGTTCGCGAGGCCGCGATCCAGTCGGCCGGGACGATGGCGCGGCCGTTCCAGCGCCCGCCGTCCAGAACCATCCGGCCCAGCCGCAGGAGATCGCGCGGCCGCAGCCGCAGGCCCGAGGCGGCCGACGCGACGCCGTCGCGGCCGCGCGCCCACTCGAAGGTCCGGATGCCCATCGGCTCGAACAGTGCTGCGCGGGCGAACCCGGGCAGGGAGGTCCCGGCCCCCTTGGCGATGAGCGAGCCGAGCAGCGCCACCGCGCCGCCGGAGTAGATCCATCGGGTACCGGGATCGGCGACGATGGGCCGTTCCAGCGCGAAGCGGGTGCGGTCGGGTGCCGCCTCCATGGCGATCTCACTGTTCGCCGGGTCGGTGTAGGGCCGGCGCTCGTCCCACTCCAGGCCCATCGTCATGTCGAGGGCATGTGCCACCGTCAGGCTAGCCCGGCGCCGATCCCCGGCGAGGTCGGCGTGCTCCGGAAAGGCGGCGAGCAGCGGTGTCTGTAGCGGCGGTACGACCCCTCGGTCGAGGGCTATGCCGTAGAGCAGGCCCACCACGCTCTTGGTGATCGAGCGCAGGTCGTGCAGGGTATCCGGCCCGAAGGCGACCGCGCCCAGCGGCCGGCCCCAGCTTTCGTCGGCGCCGCTGAAATAGCGCTCGAGCACGAGCCGCCCGCCCCGCGCCACGAGCACCGCGTGCAACCCGCACAGCAGCCCCGAACGTGTCCCCGCCTCCAGCCGCTCTACCAGATCGGCAGCAAACCCGGCCTCATGCGGGCTCGCGGGAAGCCAGTCGGTCGATGAATCCCTTCCGGTCACCTTACGGTCCTCCCGCGCTCCTAACGCGCCGAATCTACACCGATCGGGTGGTTTGGACCCGCTCCTCCACCAGCAACTCGGCTTCCGCGAGCATTTCGGTTGCTCGGGTCCTCCGCGTTCTGTGAATCGACGGACAGGGTTGGGGGGCGGGGGGCCGCGATCGATGATGTTTAGCCGAAAGAACAGGCGTACGGTGGTGCCGCGAATTTCTCGGGAGACCGATCATGACCAAGGATACGCAGCGCCGGGTGACGGCGGAGTTCATCGGGACGTTCTGGCTCACCTTCGGCGGATGCGGTGCCGCCGTTCTGGCCGCCGCCTTTCCGGATCTCGGCATCGGCTTCGTCGGCGTCTCGCTCGCCTTCGGCCTCACCGTGCTCACCATGGCCTATGCCGTCGGCCACATCTCCGGCGGCCACTTCAATCCCGCCGTGACCATCGGCCTGTGGTCGGCCGGGCGCTGCGCCAACCACCATGTCGGCCCCTATCTGGTGGCACAGGTGCTGGGCGCCGTCGTCGCGGCGGGCCTGCTGTACCTGATCGCGTCGGGGCAGGCGGGTTGGGTGCCGGGCGGCTTCGCGTCCAACGGCTATGGCGATCTCAGCCCCGGCAAGTACAGCCTCGCCGCCTGCTTCGCGGCCGAAGTGGTGCTGACCTTCTTCTTCGTCTTCATCATCATCGGCACCACGTCGAAGGGTGCGGCCGTCGGCTTCGCCGGCATCCCGATCGGCTTCGCCCTGGTGCTGATCCACCTGATCTCGATCCCGATCACCAACACCTCGGTCAACCCGGCGCGCAGCACCGGACCGGCGCTGTTCGCCGGTGCGGAGTATGTCGGGCAGCTCTGGCTGTTCTGGGCGGCCCCGCTGCTCGGCGCGGCGATGGGCGGCATCCTCGGCCGCTGGATGTACGAGCCGGCGGACGTGGTCGAAACCGAGATCGTCGAGACGCCCCAGGCGCCGCGGGCCTGAGCGTCGCCGCAGACCTGAGCGGCGTCTAGCGCAGCAGCAGTTCGCCCTGCCAGACGCCGTCGCGGACCATGTCGGTGGTCTCGGCCTTGAGCGTGTCGGTGAAGCGGCGCACGGCGTTCGAGGCCGGCGTCACCAGCGAGCGCGCCAGCACCAGCCGGCGCGTCAGCGCGGGGTCGGCGATCGGCGCGGCGCAGAGCGACCCGGCCTGCAGTTCGGCGTGGATGACGGCGAAGGGTAGGACGGTGAAGCCAAGGCCGCGCAGCACCAGGTCCTTCAGTGTCTGCAGCGCGTCGGCCTCGACCGCGACGCGGAGCGCGATGCCGGCGCGCCGCGCCTCGCCCTCGACCAGACGCCGCAGGCCCTGGCGCGGCCCCGGCAGGATCATGGCGCGCTCGGCGAGGCCGGCGAACGGTACCGGCCGTTCCATCGCGAGGCCGGCGCCGCGCGCGCCCACCAGGAACAGCTCCTCGACGATCAGCGGCTCGACGCGGATCTGCGGCGTCACCGGCGTCTCGTACATCACGGCGAGGTCGACCTCGCCGCGCTGCAGCATGTCGTGCAGGTAGCCGCTGAACGCCGGCACGATCCGCACGGTGACGGCCGGATGCTGTTTCACGAAACGCTCGACCAGCCGGCCCGCCAGCACCTCGCCGACGGTGGGCGGGACGCCCAGGCTGACCGTGCCCTTCACCGCGTCGCGCTCGGCGATCAGTTCGGCGCGGGTGTCCGCCACCAGCCGCAGGATCGCCGAGGCGCGGTCTGCCAGGATGCGGCCCGCCGCCGTCGGCACCATGCCGCGCCCGTGCCGCGCGAACAGGGCGACGCCCAGTTCCTCCTCCAGCAGCTTCATCTGCCGGCCGAGCGCCGGCTGGGCGATGCGCAGCCGCTCCGCCGCCTTGCTCAGGCTGCCGAGTTCGGCGACGTGCAGGAAGGTCCTGAGCTGGCGGAGGTCCATGCGCCATACAAACAGGGCATAGCTGAAAGAGAAACATGCTTTTTCGCGATTGCTCCGCTTTCCGCTATCTCAGGGCCAGCCGGCGGGCCATCGGTGCCGGCGGCCGCGACACAGGCGAGGGGACGACGCGCATGACCGAGACCGAGGACACCATCCAGGACTGGCGGCACGAGGTGCTGCCGATCCTGAAGAGCTTCGACGTGAAGCACGTCGTCTACGTGCCCGACGCAGGCCATGCCGTCGCGATCCGCACGGCCGAGCAGGACAACGACCTGGTCACCCTGGCGCTGACGACCGAGGAGGAGGGCATCGGCTACCTCGCCGGCTGCTGGCTCGGCGGCGAGCGCGGCGCGCTGCTGATGCAGTCGAGCGGTGTCGGCAACTGCATCAACACGCTGGCGCTGCAGACGATGACGCGCTTCCCGTTGCTGATGCTGGTGACGATGCGCGGCGACTGGGCCGAGTTCAACCCGTGGCAGAACCCGATGGGCCAGGCGACCGAGGCTGCGCTGAAGCTGATGGGCGTGCGCACCTGGCGCGCCGACAAGGGCGAGGACGTCGGCCCGCTGCTGCGCGGCGCGGCCACCATGGCGTTCAACGGCGACGAGGCGTGCGCGCTGCTGCTCGGGCAGCGTCTCATCGGCGAAAAGAAGTGGGTGAAGTGATGAACCAGGGAACCCTCGACCGCCGTGCCGCCGTCGCGACGCTGCTCAAGGATCGCGGCGACCTTCTGGTGGTGACCGGCCTCGGCTCGCCGTCCTACGACTGCTTCGCCGCCGGCGACGATCCGCTGAACTACTATCTGTGGGCGGCGATGGGCAGCGCCTGCACCGTGGGCTTCGGCCTCGCCATGACGCAGCGCGAGCGGCCGGTCCTGGTGGTCACCGGCGACGGCGAGATGCTGATGGGCCTGGGCGCCATCGCCAGCATCGCGCAGAAGCGGCCGCCGAACCTGACCATCGCGGTCATCGACAACGGCCATTACGGCGAGACGGGCATGCAGCTCAGCCATTCCGGCCGCGGCATCGAACTCAGCCGCATCGCCGGCGCCTGCGACTTCCCGTGGAGCGGTGCGATCACCGACATGGCCGGTGTGGAGGCCCTGCGGACGCGCATCCACGCGAAGAGCGGGACGGCGTTCGCGACCATCAAGGTCGGCTCGGACGAACTGCCGCGTGCCCTGCCGTCGCGCGACGGCGTGGCGGTGAAGAACCGCTTCCGTGCGGCACTCGGCCTGCAGACGATCTGATGTGGAACTCCGGCCGCGGGGTGCATGGACCCCCGCGGCCGGTATACGGCAGATGCAACCTAAGGATGTTATTTGACCTGAATGCATCTTATGGCGCCGCTCCCTCGGCCGTGGCAAAATGCCGGACTGCAAGGAGCGGGAGGGCTGCCTGTGGGTGCGTATCGGATCTCCGTGGCGCTGGCGGCGCTTGCGGTCTGGGCGGCGATATACGCCTCGGAGTTGTGGCTTCCGATCGAGGCGATCGACGGAGGATTCGGCGGCCCCGCGTTACGGGTCGGAGCGTCGGCGGCGTTCCTGCTCGTGCTCGCCCTCGTCATGGGGTGGCGCGACCTCGGGCTGGGGCTGCCGCGGCCGTGGACGTCGCTGAGGGTGTTTCTGCCGCCGTCCGTCCCGCTGCTGGTCATGGGGTGGGCCCTCGTCGAGCAGGGGCCGCCCGAGGCTGACGTTTTCGGCATGCTTGCCGCCTGGATGCTCGGCGTCGGCGTGTCCGAGGAATTGATGTTCCGCGGCATCCTGTTCCGGGCGCTCCGCGCGCGGCTGTCGCATTGGCGTGCGATATGGATCACGTCGCTTCTCTTCGGCGCCGCGCATCTGTCGAACGGGCTGTATTTCCGCGATCTGGGCATGGCCGTGGGACACCTCGCCGCCGCGACGGTGATCGGCCTGTTCCTCCTCGCCGGGGCGTGGCGCACGGGTTCGATACTGCCCGGCATGCTCTTTCACGCATGCTGGAACACGCTGGTGATCGCTCTCCTGGTCGGCGCACCGCCGTCCCATGTGGCGACGAGCATGGATGCGGAATCCGTCCTGTTCCTGCTCCTCCTGCTGGCGCCGCTGTTCCTCTACAGCCTCTTCCTGCTCCGCGGCGTCGACCGGCCTCTCGCCGCGGCACCGGGCGTGCAGACGATCTGACGCGGGATCGTGGCCGTGGGCGCGGGCTCGGCGAGCGTTCGCTTGTGGGCGCCGGCAGCCGATGCTACAGCCGCAATCGTGGGCAAACCGTCATGCGGAGCGGCGGCATGGATGCGGTGCGGGCGGTAGGACTTGCGTCGATCGTCGTTCAGAATCGTGAGCCGCTGTCCGCCGACCTGGACGGCGGCGTGCTGCTCATGAGTGCGGAGCAGGGCCGCTTCTTCGGGCTCGACGCCGTCGGCGGCGAGGTGTGGCGCCGCCTGGAAGCGCCGGCCCTGGTGTCGGATCTCTGCGCCGGCCTGGCGGCCGACTATGACGGTCCGCCCGACGCGATCACGCAGGACATCCTCGACCTGCTCGGCCGGATGGCGGAGCGGGGGCTCATCGAGATCGTCGCGTGAGCCGCACCGCCCACCGCCTGCGCGTGGTGGAGGCGGCGGCGATGCTCTCGTTCGCGACGCTGCTTCTCCGGATCCTGCCGTTCCGGCGGGTGGCACGGCTGGTCGGGCGCGTCGAGGCCGCCGGCGAGACGTCGCTCCCGCCTCCGGCCGATGCGCCGGTGCGGGCGGTGGGACGGGCGGTCGAAGCGGCGGCGCGCCGTCTGCCGTGGCGGCCGCTCTGCCTGCCGCAGGCGCTGGCGGCGAGCCTGATGCTGCGCCGCCGGGGCGTGCCGTCGGCACTGCACATCGGGGTGGCGATGGGCGAAGGGCGCAAATTCCAGGCGCATGCCTGGCTGGTCGCCGCCGGCGGGGTGGTCTGCGGCGGTCCGGCCGCCGTCGGCATGACGCCGATCGCGGCGATCCGCCCGCGCGGCGGCTGAGCCGGTCAGGGCTGCACCTCAGGGCCGCAGGGACGCTTCGATCTCGTCGCCGCTGCGCACGCCGCGCCGGAGCGCTCCGGCCGCGATCATCGTCGGCGTGCTGCGGATGCGCAGGTTCCAGGCCATGTCCAGGTCCGCGTCGAGGAGGGCTTCGACGTCCGGCGCCGCGGCATCGGCACGGAGCTTCTCCGGGTCGAGCCCGGCCGCCGCGGCCAGCGCCGGTAGGTCGGCCGGACCGATCCGCGCCTCTGCCGCCATCATCACACGATGCAGGGCCGCCGCCCCGTCCTGCCGGCGGGCGGCCAGCATGGCCTGCGCCAGGGCGATCGACTCTTCGGAATGGGGGAGGTGGCGCAGGATGACGCGCGGCATCCGTCCCTCGGCTTCCATGAGATCCAGGACGTGCGCCTGCCGGCGGCAGTAGACGCAGTTGTAGTCGACGAAGATGACGATCGTCGACGCCTCGGCGGCGTTCGCCGGGCCGATCACGACGGCCGTCGCGGGATCGAACAGCCGGGCATGCAGATCCTCCACCGTCTGCGGCGGATCGACCAGATCGTGCGCCATCGAGACGACCCGGCCGGCGGCCTTCGACGCGAAGCTGCGGGCGGTGGGTTGGAGCGCCACCAGCACGCCGACCGCGACCAGCGCGACCAGCGCGTAGAGGACGGGCCGCCTCATCGATTTCCCCCTTCGAGCCAGCGCAGGAACTGCCCGACGTGGAGGCCGCGGTACAGCACGGCACCATACTCGCCGAAGCCCGCTTCGGCGGGATCGGCCGGCCAGCCGGCGGCGAGGCGCTTCATCCGGGCGACATCCAGGATCCGCGCGGCCAGCGGCGAGCGCTCCAACGCCTCCACGCCTCCCACGATCGCGTCGCGCTGCAGCGTCATGCGATGCATGAACTCCGGGCACTGAATGCCGCGCCGCGTCTCGTTCAGGACCGGCGCCGGCAGGCGATCGGCGAGGACGCGCCGGGCGAGCCAGCGGGTCGTGCCGTTCCGCAGATACTGGGCGTCGGGGACGGCGAAACAGTATTCCAGAAGGTCCAGATCCGCGGTCGGATCGCGCAGTTCGACACCGAACACCTCGCCCATCGGGCCCATCACGGGCGGCAGGGTCTGGATGCGGCTCAACCAGCGGCGGCGCATGGTGACGGTGTCGCCGAGCCAGTCGTGGCCGCCCTCCAGGCGCCGTTCGCCGATGCGGATGGCGCGGGCGAAGTCCGGGTGGATGGCGCTGAAGCGCTCGGATTCCGGCGGAAGCTGACGGCGCCGATCGTCGAGCCAGCGCTGTGCGAGCGGCGGCAGCAGCGGCTTGAGCGCATGACGGCGCAGCACCGTGCTGGTCGAGCGCCCCTCCGTCCGCGCCAGTGCCGACGCCTCCCGCCACAACCGGACCCAGCGGCCGCTCCGCGCCATGCCGGCGAGGCCGGACCGTCCGTCCCAGCTGAGGGTCATGTTGCCGAAGAAGCCGCCGAGCACGGCATGCGCGCCGAGCGCCCGCGCCCGATCCATCGACGGTGCCAGCCAGCCCAGGTTCATCACGTTGCGCGCCGGCATGCCCAGCGACAGGAACAGCCTCTGCGGGTTCTCGTCGAGGGCATGGAGCGTGGACGAGCATACCGCCTGCCATGCCATGTTCGGGTAGAGGCCGGCGACGGCGGCGGCGCCGGGCCGCTCGTCGCTGATGCCGGACGGCGACTCACGGCGGGGCACGCCGTCGGGCGGCGCTACGGTCAGCGCATGCATGACGGCCGGGGCGCACAGCCGCGCGGCGGTCGCGGCCACCGCAGCCGAGTCGAGGCCGCCGCTCAACTGGCAGACCACGGGGCCGGGGCCCTGGATCTGGCGCCCGACGGCCTGATCGAGCAGCGTCCGAGCCTCTTCGACGTAGGTGTCGTCGCGCCGGTGGCGGATGCGCCGGCCCCAGTCCGGGCGCCAGTATTCGTGCACGGACACGGCACCGTCGCGGCCGAAACTCATGATGCTGGCGGCCGGCACCCGCCGGATGGCGCCGTAGAGGGTGGCGTCGCGGTCCGGCAAGACATCGGACAGGAAGGCGGCCAGATAGGCCTCGTCCAGGTCGCGCGGCATGGCGGGCAGCGCCAGCAGCGAGCGGAGGTCGGTCGCGAAGACGAGCATGCCCCGGACGCGCGCATGGAGCACGCTGCGCTGGCCGAGCGCGTCGCCGGCGAGCAGCAGCCTTTCCGTCCGGGCGTCCCAGGCGGCGAACGCGAAGCTTCCCCGGAGACGGGCCGGCGCGTCGGGTCCCCAGCGTCGCAATGCGTGCAGCACCAGGGCCGCATCGTCGTCGGCGGGGCCGTGGAGGTCGGCCAGGCTGCGCCGCAGGTCCTCGGCGTTGTCGATCCGGCCGTGCAGGGAGAGGATCGAGCCGTCGGCATCGTCATGCACGGCGCCGGCAACGATGCGCACCGGCCCAGAACGCACCTGCTTCCCCGAGATGGCGGAGATAGTGCGGGCCATGTCGGCATCGGTCGTCCGGGCGAGGATGCCGACGAACGGCCGGCCGCGTTCGGCGACCGTCGGCGTGCGGGAAACGCTTCTCAACGACAGGCGAGGGGAGGCATCACGTTCGCGCGCTTCGCGGGAGTCTTTCGACCGTGCCGCGTCATCAGCGCGCCGATGCGGAAGCGCGGGTACGACGCCGATCTCGGAGGACCGGCATTGTCGAGCGACGTCTCACGAATCGGCGTTGCAGATTATCCCGTCGTCGCCGGTGCCGCAGTTGGTGATCGCGGTGTTGCCGGCGATGTCGTAGTCGCTCAGGGTCGGACGCACCCAGAGACGTTTGGGTGCCTCGGCACGGGCTGCCGCGGAATCTTGATCGACGTCGAGATCCATGTCGCAGGCCATGATGCACATCCCCGGTAGCGTCAGCACCGTGGACGCTACCAGCGTAGCCGAGCCCTAACAAGGGCGTTCGCCGGCCTCCGCCAGGTAACCGAGCGCTTCCATGGCCGGACCATGTGCGGCGACGATGCGTGCCCCCAGAGCGGGCGGCAGGGCGGTCCGCCAGCCGCCGGCCCGCCCGGACCGGAAGAAGGCGGAGCCTGCCGACTGGCCGCCGTCGAAGCCCTGCCGCGCTTCGTGCGCGCGCAATGCGTCGAAGCGGGTGGCCGCCACCGCGCGGTCGAGCGTTTCCGCGGTCGCGGCGATGCCCGCATGGGTCGCGGCGCGGCCGAGGATCGCGGCGGGATCGGCCACCATGTCCTCATAGCGCAGCAGGCAGCAGCGGCGGCCCGGCGCGTCGAGCCAACTGCGCACATGGCCGCTCCAGCACAGCAGGCGCTGCGGCAGGTCGAGGGGCGGCCGGCCGGCCGCCGGACGCAGCGTGGCGCGCGCGTCGCAGAGGAAGCGCACCGCCTCCTCCAGGCCGACGCCCGCGAAATGAGCCCAGGAGACGGCCGCGTCGCGCGGGTCGCGGACCATGTAGAGGGTGGCGAGCGTCGCGTCCGGCGGGAACAGCGGCGTGCCCGCGGCGGTGTCGATGCAGGCGTCGTGCACCTTGCGGAACAGGGGCCGCCGCGACCGGGCGGCCAGGGTCCGGTAGGCGACCGGGCGCAGCGCCTCCAGCTCGGCCGGCGTCAGGTCGCCGGTCTCGACGTCCAGCGCCTCCTCGATGTCGCTGCGCTGGCTGGCGTTCGGCGCGAAGCCAGCATGGGCGTCCCGGGCGTGCGCCTGTCCCGGGTCGAGCAGGGCGCCCAGTGCGAGCCGCAGCCAGGTGTTTCCGGATCTGGGATAGGAGGCGATCCAGACGAAGCCCGTCATGCCGCCATCCGCTCCAGGATCGCCGCGACCGAGCGATCGAGGCAGCCGGCGTCGTGCGGGTGGGTGAGCGTCCAGATCCCGTCCGGGACTCCCGTCAGGGCGACCGCCGCGGAGAGCAGCCGCTTCGACTGGCCGAGCCGCACCATCATGCCGTTGCGGTAGAGGTCGCGCCCGATCCCCGCCGCCGCCTCCGGCCCGGCCAGGCGCCGCGTCGTACCGGCCTCGTATGCCGGCCCGACGGTGAGGTGAAAAACCGCCCTGAGCGGGACGGACTGGCGGGAGAAGGCGGTCTCGACCGGCAGGTGGAACTTCTCCAGTTCCGGCCGGCTGCGTTCCAGCCCGTCGATGGCGAACCCCATGCGCGCCATCGCGTCGCCCCATAGCTTCAGGCGCGGAAAGGCGGGAAGCACCCGCGGACCGCCGGGGCAGGCGAGGTCGATGACGGTCACGTCGTCCGACAGCACCGGACAGCCGCGCCGCAGCAGAGCTGCGGCGAGCGTCGACTTGCCCATGCCGGACGCGCCGGCCATCGCCACGGCCCCGTCGCCGATCCGCACGCAGCTGGCGTGCAGCGGCACGAGCCCGCGGCGATAGCAGAGGAGTCCGAGGACCGTGCCGTAGAGGAAGACCCGGATGTCCGGCGCGTCCGGCGCCATCGCCGGTTCGACCACGACCCGACGGGCGTCGGCGTCGATGAGATAGGCGGCGACCCCCGGCACCTGGAACCGGCAGGTGCCGTCGGCGGCGATCTGCAGCAGCGGCTGGTCGAACACCGCATCGGTCAGCCGCTCGGGCACCGGCCCCACCTCGATGCGCAGGTCGGCCGGCCCGTCGCCGCCGCTCCAGGGGAGGAGGTCCGGCAGGGGAAGGG
>Ga0114916_1000628_pt1 | contig 22645 bp, 21 predicted proteins | sample MalvirAntarct_66_FD_83501 | JGI IMG/M metagenome (GOLD analysis project Ga0114916, IMG submission 83501) | Marine viral communities from the Global Malaspina Expedition - Malaspina viral metaG Antarct_66 | ecosystem: Environmental > Aquatic > Marine > Oceanic | place: West Anvers Island... | reverse complement strand
ATTATAAAGTGTTATGAATTAAAGATAGAGTCTTACAGGCATCGAGAAATTAATTATTGCACTAAATTTGCTGTATAATTTAAATGGATGAAGGGTTTAATTGTTGGCTTACTGTTTTTATCAAGTTCATGGCTTTGGGCCCAAGATGATCCTGATGTCTTCACCTTAGACGCGAATTATTTCTACGGTACTATATTGGAGCATAATCCAAGTATTTCCCACTTAATTACCGATCATCCGTCAGGGTTAATTCTGAGTTATAACAAAAAAACTTACGGCTTTCAACCTTGGGAGAGTCGATACAATTATCCTGATTGGGGGTTTTCGTTTGTATATCAAGATTTAAAGAATGCTTATTTAGGCGAAAATTACGGGCTCTATGCCCATTACAATTTTTATTTTTTAAAGCGAAATGTCAATTTCAGAATTGGTCAGGGGCTTGCTTATGCCTCCAGTCCTTATGAGAAAGAAACCAACTATATCAACAATGCCTACGGATCAGATTTTTTGAGTTCAACCTATATCATGCTCAATTATAAAAAGGAAAATTTGTATAAAGGTTTGGGTTTTCAGGCAGGGTTTTCAATCATCCATTATTCCAATGCCAACGTGAAGGCGCCAAATAATTCTACTAATACCTTTGCTTTTAATGTAGGCGCTAACTATATGGTAGATTATAAAGAACCACAGGAATTCCAACCGAGTACAGAAGAGAAAAAATTCACCGAAAAGATAAAATATAATTTGGCTTTCAGAACAGGTATCAACGAAAGTGATATAATAGGGACAGGCCAATTTCCGTTTTACAATATATCTTTTTACGCCGACAAGCGCATCAATAGAAAAAGTGCTTTTCAGTTGGGTACCGATGTGTTTTTTGCTGAATTCTTAAAAGAGCTCATTTATTTTTACTCCGTGGCTTATCCAGAGCGCAATATTGATGGAGATACAGATTACAAACGATTGGGCGCTTTTGTTGGCCACGAATTGTTTATCAATAAAATGTCTTTTATCACACAATTGGGCTACTATGTGTATTATCCCTACGATTTTGAAGGACGCGTATACAACAGAATTGGCTTGAAACGCTATTTTGGAGAGCGCTTGTTTGGAGCCATAACGCTCAAATCTCACGGCGCTAAAGCTGAAGCGGTAGAATTTGGAGTGGGTGTACGCTTATAAAGTTAAAAACATGAAAAAATTTATATCCCTATTAGTCATCTTCCTCCTACTTTCGTGCGATAACAAAAACGTACCCGATTGTTTTCAAAATTCTGGAAATATCATTCAAGAGGAAGTTGTAGTCTCAGAATTCAATAAAATTATTGTTTTTGAACGGGTACAGTTAATTTTAAGGGAGGCCTCTAAACAAAAGATTGTTGTTGAAACTGGCGAATATTTAATAAATGACATTGAGGTCAGTGTCCAAGATGGCCAACTGGTATTGCGCAATAACAATGGGTGTAATATCAGTAGAGATTACGGTATAACTAAGATATACGTTCACGCACCCAATATTACCGAAATTAGATCGAGTACAGGATTACCCGTGTTAAGTGATGGTGTTCTCAATTACCCCGAATTGAGTTTAGTTTCTGATGATTTTGGAGCAGAAGGAGATTTTCATACCGATGGAGATTTTCAATTGGAAGTGAATTGTCAAAATTTGAGTGTCATCAACAATAACCTGTCTCACCTATTTTTGAGTGGCACGGTAGAGAATTTGTTTATCGGATTTTATGCTGGAGATTCCCGCTTTGAAGGCCGGAATCTAAAAGCCCAAAATATTTCCATTTTTCAACGGAGTAGCAATGACATGATCCTTAATCCGCAGGTGTCCGTGACAGGCGAAATTAGAAGTACCGGTAATGTTATTTTGGTACATGAACCACCTCTAGTAGACCTAAAAACTTTTTATAAAGGACGTTTAATGATTGAGTAAATGGAATTACGCCGTTAATTCCCTGAACAGACTTTCCAGATTTTTATTTTTTTGATTGAGTTGTAAAATTTTCAAACCATTGTCATGCGCAAAATCGAATACATGAGAACGCATGTCTTCTTTGGTCGAAAACGTCAATTCATAAATAAAGTCGTGTGTGTTCTTGACGCTCTGAACATGTTTAAGACGGTTCAATAAAACATCTTCTACACGATAGTCAAATTCCACTTCAATAATTTGTTTTTGATCGGCCTTTAATTCGGTAAGTTTTTTATCGGCAACAATCTCTCCTTTATTAATAATGATCACGCGGTCGCAAATAGCTTCTACTTCTTGCATGATATGAGTAGAGAGGAAGACTGTTTTTTTGGTGCCCAGAGATTTGATCAGTTGCCTGATCTCTACCAACTGATTGGGATCTAAACCCGTTGTAGGTTCATCTAAAATGAGAACTTCAGGATCGTGTAATAAGGCATTGGCCAAACCAACACGCTGGCGGTATCCTTTAGAAAGTTGTCCAATTTTTTTATGAGCTTCAGGAGTTAAGCCTGTCAGCGCGATCACTTCGCTGATACGTTCTTTAGACACGTGATACACATCAGCATTAAAGGCCAAATATTCTTTTACGTACATGTCTAAATACAACGGATTATGTTCCGGTAAATAGCCTACGCGTTTTTGAACTTCGCGAGCATGGGTGCGAACGTCAAAGTCATTCACTTTTGCATCTCCTTCCGTAGCCTCAATGTAAGTGGTTAATATTTTCATCATAGTCGACTTACCAGCTCCGTTTGGACCTAAAAAACCAACAATTTCACCTTTATTAATCTTAAAAGAAATATCATTTAGCGCTTTTTGATCGGCGTATAATTTGCTAAGATGCGAGACTTCAATGGACATGTTTCAGGATATTTGGTCAAAAATAATCATTTTAGAAATGTAAAGAACTAACGAAATCGTTGTAATAAAAAAAGAATAAAAAAAACATTTTGTTTATTCGATTTATTGGTTACATTAGCGATATCAAACGATGAATACGACAGTTTACACATATCAAACTTGGAATTATTTCTTTTTTAGCAAAAGGAACGAGACTTCGTATGTGTAATTTATAGCTTATAAATTTAATGTAAAAGTCTCGATGAAAATCGGGACTTTTTTTGTTAGTGAAACGTTCATTTTATGAGTTCGAAGAACGAAATAAAATGAACTAGTTGAACTAATCCCGCCGAAGGGCGGGATCTATAAAAGTTTCGAGTCTATTGAATTCAAGTTAGTGAAACGTTCATTTTTTGAGTTCGTAGAACGAAATAAAATGAACTAGTTGAACTAATCCCGCCGAAGGGTGGGATCCATTAACTGTTAAGGTGTTGGCGTTCAACAAAGCACAAATAAACTAATCAAGTACAACTGAATCCCAACAGGGGAACATATAACATAAAAAATGATAAAATCTGTTGCTATACAAGGAATTAAAGGATCGTTTCACCACATCGTTGCCCTGCAGTATTTTGATGTTCCGGTAGCCGTTGAAGAATGTTTAACGTTTGATGGCGCTGTGCAAAGTGTACTGACCCATAAAACAGATGCGGTGATCATGGCGATTGAAAATTCCATTGCCGGTTCTATTATTCCCAATTACGCCTTGCTGGATAGTAATAACTTACATATTATAGGCGAACACTATTTAGACATTCAACATCATTTAATGGGCTTGCCAGGGCAGACCATTGCAGACATTCAAGAGGTATATTCACACCCCATGGCATTGTTGCAGTGTAAACAGTTTTTCAAAAACTATCCGCATATTAAGTTAGTAGAAGATAAGGATACCGCTGAGGTAGCGCAACGTATTCAACAAAAACAATTAAAACACGTGGGTGCTATTGCCAGTAAATTGGCCTCTGAATTGTTTGAATTGACAATTATTTCAGAAAGTATTCAAACGATAAAGCACAACGAAACCAGATTTGTAATTGCGAAAACCACCAATTCTGAAGTAGATGAAGTCAAAATTGACAAAGCGTCTCTAAAATTTGAATTGGATCATAAGCGTGGCAGTTTGGCCTCCATTTTAAATGTGATGAGTGACTGTAATTTGAACCTTACCAAAATTCAATCCTTACCAAAAATAGAAACGCCCTGGAAATACGCTTTTTTCGTGGATGTCACCTTTGAAGCCTATCAAGATTATCAAAAAGCAAAATCAATAATGGAAATTATGGCACAGGACTTTAAGGTTTTGGGCGAATATAAAAATGCACGACAATGATCACTTTTGCAAACCGATTACAAACCGTAGAAGAATACTATTTCTCTAAGAAATTACGAGAAGTCAACTTGTTAAAAGCGCAAGGTAAACCAATTATTAATTTAGGCATTGGAAGTCCTGATTTGGAGCCGCCCTCGCGAGTGGTGGAGGCAATGACAGAGAGCCTACAGGATGCCGTAGCTCATAAATACCAGAGTTATCAAGGCTTACCAGAACTACGCGAAGCCATGGCCGGATTTTATAAAGAACATTTTGGGGTGTCCTTGAGTCCGCTTACGGAGGTGTTACCATTAATGGGAAGTAAGGAAGGGATTATGCACATTTCTATGGCATTTTTAAATGAAGGGGATGAGGTGTTGATTCCCAATCCGGGCTACCCAACGTATGCTTCCGTGACAAAATTGCTTGGCGCAAAGCCCGTGTTTTATGACTTGGTAGCGGAAAATGACTGGTGCCCAGATTTGGCAGCCTTAGAAAAAAGGGATCTTTCAAAGGTAAAACTGATGTGGATCAGTTACCCACATATGCCAACCGGAGCTACCGCAAGTAACAAAGTATTTGAAGACATCATCGTCTTTGCCAAACGGAACAATATTTTGGTTATCAATGACAATCCATACAGTTTCGTGTTGAATGACTATCCGCGAAGTATTTTAAAATACAAGGACGCAAAAGACTTTTGTTTAGAGCTCAATTCTTTAAGCAAAACGTTCAATATGGCAGGTTGGCGCGTGGGCATGGTATCTGGGAGAACAGAATATATTGATGCGATTTTAAAAGTAAAAAGCAATATGGATTCGGGCATGTTTTACGGGATCCAAAAGGGTGCAGTCGAAGCTCTGAAATGTTCAAAAATGTGGTTCATCAGTTTGAATAGCGTTTATGAAGAACGCCGTCAAAAAGTATGGGAATTGGCAACCGCCTTAAAATGCACCTATGATGAAACCGCTACAGGCCTATTTGTATGGGCAAAATTACCAGAAGGCATAACAGCTGAAGCTTATATCGACAAAATTTTAAAAGCGTATTCCATATTTGTGGCGCCAGGCACCATTTTTGGAAGTAATGGCGAAGGGTATATTAGGTTTTCATTATGTGCGCCTATCGAAGAGTTGGATGAAGCGATTGCTAGAGTAAAATAATATGAAAAATATATATATCATAGGGGTTGGATTGATTGGCGGGAGTTTGGCGCTTGATATCAAAAAACACGAGTCTAACATTAAAGTTTTCGGGATAGACCAAAACGATGCACATCTGGAAGAAGCCCTTCAGTTAAAAGTGATTGACGCCAAAGCCACTTATGGGGATTTAAAAAAAGCCGATTTGGTAATTTTATCCATACCCGTTGATGCGGCAGTCAAAGAAATCAGTGAGGTGTTAAATTCAGTGTCAGATGATACATTGGTCATGGACGTTGGTTCCACTAAGGCTGAAATTTGTAAAGTCATCGATCAACATCCAAAGCGACGCAATTTTTTAGCCACCCATCCCATTGCCGGAACGGAGTTTTCAGGACCTAAAGCAGCAATTCAAGGTCTTTATAAAAATAAGACCAACATCATTTGTGAGGTTGAAAAAACGGCATTTAAGCTTCAGGAAAGAGCCTTGCAGATATTTTCGGATATCGGCATGCGCATCCGTTATATGAATCCTGAGGCACACGACAAACACATTGCTTATGTATCTCACTTATCCCACATCAGTGCATTTATGCTCGGGAAAACGGTTATTGATAAGGAGAAAAACGAACGTGATATTTTCGATATGGCGGGAAGTGGATTTGCCTCCACCGTTCGTTTGGCTAAAAGTTCACCAGAAATGTGGACCCCAATTTTTAAGCAAAACAAAGCAAATGTCATTGAAACCTTAGATGAATATATCAGTAATCTTTCAAAATTCAGAGCATTGATGCACGATGATGATTTTGAGGCCATTTATTCAGAAATGAAGGATACCAATCACATTAAGGAGATTTTGAACGGCATACAATAGAAAAGAGAACATAGAAAAGAGAATATAGAATAGAGAGAAGAGAAGTTATTTTTTAATGAATTTTTCTCGACAAAATAAGAATAGTAATAGTAATTAAGAGTAACATGGAAAACAAGAAAGAGTTAAGAACATGGTTGGATGATTTAAAATTAGATCACCCATTGGTCATTGCAGGCCCATGCAGCGCAGAAACAGAAGAACAAGTCTTAGGCATCGCCCATCAGTTGAAAGATACGGATGTAAGTTACTTTAGGGCTGGCATATGGAAACCACGTACACGCCCAGGAATGTTTGAAGGGGTGGGTGCGTTAGGTCTAAAATGGCTGCAAAAAGTAAAAGCTGAAACGGGTATGAAAACCGCTACGGAAGTAGCTAACAGAGCACACGTTGAATTGGCTCTAGAGCATGATATTGATTTGCTTTGGATTGGTGCGCGCTCTACCGTAAGCCCTTTTATAGTTCAGGAAATTGCCGATGCTTTAAAAGGAACCGATAAAATTGTATTGGTCAAAAATCCGGTAAATCCAGATTTGCCATTATGGTTAGGTGCCATTGAACGATTGGCCTCTGCTGATATTAAAAGGTTGGGAGCCATCCACAGAGGATTTTCAACCTACGATAAGACAAAATACAGAAATAATCCGGAGTGGCAATTGGCTATTGAATTGCAAACCAAGTTCCCTGACCTGCCATTAATCAATGATCCATCGCACATTACAGGTAAGCGCGACATGATTTTTGACGTATCGCAAACGGCATTAGATTTAAATTTTGACGGATTGATGATTGAAACGCACACCGATCCTGATAACGCGTGGAGTGATGCTGCACAGCAAGTCACCCCAAAAGCGTTGATCCAAATGATGGTCGATTTAAAGATTAGAAAAGAGTCCGATCCTGAAGCGGAATACAATACGAATCTGAATAATTTGCGCGCACAAATTGATGTGGTAGACAATCAACTGATTGAAATGATGGGCAAACGCATGAGAATTGCGGATGGGATTGGCGCCTTGAAAAAACAGAAAAACGTTGCCGTATTACAAAGCAAACGTTGGAACGAAATTTTAGGTAATATGGTACTGGAAGGTGAGCAAAATGGGCTAAGCGAAGAGTTTATCCTTAAAATGTTCAAAGCCATTCACCAGGAATCTATCAATCATCAAGAAAAAATTATTAACGCATAAGTTGTGTTAATGAATACTTCTTATTTGTTGGAAGAGCAGAGTTGGGAATTTAACATTTATAAAATTCTCCGACTCTGCTCCACCTGACAAACAAGCTTTTAAATATAAGGTGGCGGTAAAATAATGGGATATAGCTTTTAACATGTGCTTTAAGGCAAGAATTTTAAATTAGAGAAATGCGCTTTCTACACATAAAAATCGTTATTTTGTTGTTCAAATTTGAGTAATGACAGGAATTGTTTATAAATCCACAGGAAGTTGGTACACCGTTAAAACAGAATCAGGTGTTGTGTATGATTGCCGAATAAAAGGAAAATTCAGACTGCAAGGTATTAAAAGTACCAATCCCATTGCTGTGGGCGATGTGGTCGATTTTGATGTGGAAACTTTGGATAATGTCACTACTGGCGTGATCCATACCATTCATGATCGTGAAAATTATATCGTCAGAAAATCGGTCAACCTTTCCAAGCAAACCCACATCATTGCCTCTAATATTGATCAGGTGTTTTTATTAATTACCATCAATAATCCGCCAACATTGACCAGTTTTATAGACCGTTTTTTGGTAACCACACAAGCTTACGGCATTAAAACCATTTTAGTGTTTAATAAAATGGATAGCTATGATGAAGATAATACTATGGAGGTGAAATACTTGGCCTCTGTATATCGCAAGATTGGCTATGAATGTATGGAAGTTTCTGCCTTAACCGGATTGCATATCGAGCATCTAAAAAATACGATGAAAGGTAAAACCAGCATGTTTGCTGGGCATTCAGGTGTTGGGAAATCGACTTTAGTCAATGCCATAGAACCTAGTTTGGATCTGAAAACCAAGGAAATTTCTATGCAGCATATGCAAGGTCAGCATACCACAACATTCGCGGAAATGTTCGATTTAAGCTTCGATGCCCGAATTATCGATACCCCAGGAATTAAAGGTTTTGGTGTCGTCGATATGGATAAAGAAGAAATCGGCGATTATTTTCCGGAATTCTTTGCCTTAAAACAAGACTGTAAGTTCAATAATTGCTTACATGTGGAAGAACCTCAGTGCGCGGTAAAAGAGGCTTTGGATAATGATGAAATCTCCTTTTCGCGTTATAGAAGTTACTTGCAAATTTTAGAAGGTGATGATGAGCACTACCGCACGGAAGAATGGATGAAGTAGGGGCTAGTTTTCAGTAGGCGGTCTTCAGTAGGCAGTCTTCAGTCTTCAGTTGGAAGTTTGTAATTCTGATATTAAATAGTCGTTTATAACTTATAATTTTTCTTCCTAGATTTCACCAATCATGAAAGTAGTTGTTCAAAGAGTTTCCAGAGCGAGTGTAACCATTGCCACTGAAAAAGTGGCTTCTATAGGTCAAGGCTTATTAATATTATTGGGTATTGTTGATGATGATTCTGATGACGATATTCAATGGCTCACCCGTAAGATAGCCAATCTCCGGATTTTCGAAGACGTACAAGGCGTTATGAACAAATCGCTGTTAGAGGTTGATGGCGATGCCATTGTGGTCAGTCAATTCACCCTTCACGCGTCCACCAAAAAAGGTAATAGACCCAGTTATATCAAAGCAGCCAAACCTGATTTGGCTATTCCGTTGTACGAAAAATTTATTGCGCAATTGGAAATGCAACTGAGCAAGAAAATTCAGACGGGTCAATTTGGTGCAGATATGAAAGTTGAGCTTTTAAATGATGGTCCGGTAACCATTATTTTAGATTCTAAAAATTTAGAGTAAGGTCTTTGATATGTCATAAAAAGTTCTAAATTAGCGTTCTAACAAGCCCCCATGATCAAAATTTACCGCTTAATTTTTGTTCTGGTTTTTCCGTTGTTCTGTACCGCGCAGACTGAAAAACTTTTGAGCTCCCACACCATTCCAGAAAATCTAAGAGAAAACGCCAATGCCGTAGTCCGGCTCGACGACAATCATATTGAAATCAAATCGTTCAATAAAATGGTCTACACCAACAAAAGGATTGTGACCATTTTAAATTCTTCCGGCAACTCTAAAGTAGGGACGACCGTAGGATATGATAATAATATTTCTATCAAAAAGTTGGAGGCCCGAATCTTTAATGCCTCTGGTGAAGAGATTAAAAAAATAAAGAAGAATGATTTTGAAGACATGAGTGCGGTGCCGGGAGGCACGCTCTATTCAGACAGTCGCTTAAAATATTTACGATACACGCCCATTGCTTATCCGTATACCATACTTTTTGAAACTGAAATTGAATTCAACTCTACGGGTTTTGTGCCCGTATGGCGGCCTATTGAAGGCTATTTTGCAAGTACAGAACAGGCAACGTATAGCATCAACAATCCATCAGGTGTTGAGATAAAAATTAAAACGACCAATTTTGAAGCCTTTAAAATTGAAAAACTAGGAGAGTTTTCTTATCGTGCCAGCAATTTAGAGGCCTTAAAATCCGAAGCCTATAGTCCAGATTTTTCTCAATTTGCACCACTGTTAAAGGCAACCTTATCAACCTTTGAGATGGAGGGTGTAAAAGGGTCCAACGACAACTGGAGCGATTTTGGAAAATGGATGAATGAAAGTTTGGTTGCTCACACCCAAGCACTTCCAGCTGGCGTTAAAACTGAAATTAAAAATCTTACCGCAGCTGCAACTTCAGATGTGGAAAAGGCCAAAATAGTGTACCAGTATATGCAAAACAAAACCCGGTACATCAGTGTTCAGGTTGGAATTGGCGGTTGGAAACCCATGTTGGCTACTGATGTGCACAGACTGGGTTATGGTGATTGTAAAGGGCTAACCAACTACACCAAAGCCTTGCTCAACGAAGTAGGTGTTGAGAGTTATTATACCGTAATCCACGGCGGTCCGGACATTGTCAATATGGACCCTTCGTTTTCCTCCATTCAAGGTAATCACGTTATCTTGGGCATTCCTCATGATGACGACTTTATTTGGCTCGAATGTACCAGCCAGACCTCGCCTTTTGGTTACAATGCCAATTTCACCGATGATAGAGATGCGCTTATTTTAACGCCTGAAGGCGGAAAAATTGTGCATACCAAAGTTTACAGTGCTTCTGAAAACTTGTTGGAAACAACCGCCAATATAATTTTGACCGCTGATGGCGATATGGATGCCAAAATTCAAATGCAGTCCTATGGCACCCAATATGGCTATCACGAAGGCATCCAAAATAAACCGTTAAAGGACCAAACTTTGCATTATAAAGACTACTGGAATTATATCAATAATTTAGATGTTATTTCAATGGGGCATCACAACGATAAAGAAACCATTGCTTTTACCGAAGATATTGCGTTAAGCGCCAAAAAATATGCATCAAAAACAGGAAACCGATTATTGTTAAGTCCGAATGTCTTCAATATATTGTCTAACGTTCCCACACGTTACCGCGACAGGAAATTGCCTTTCATTATAGAACGCGGCTACCAGGATAAAGACACCTATACAATTTCAATTCCGGAGAATTTTGAAATCGAGGCATTACAAGAGGATGTACATATGACCACTCCATTTGGAGAATACAAATCTTCAATCGTCAAATTGACAGACAACATACTAGTTTTTAACCGGACCTTCATTTTAAACACAGGAGCGTATGCAAAGGAAGATTACGAAGCGTTTAGAAATTTTTGGATAGATGTGGTAAAGCACGATAAATCTCGAATTATTTTAAAATCAAAATCATAACCCCATGAAAAGAGTCGCCTGCCTCCTCGTTTTTTTGATCTTCAATTGGTCCTACTCTCAAGACTTTAGATTTGGAAAAGTTTCCACCCAAGAACTTCAAGAAGTTCAAAATCCAAAAGATCCTGAAGCAAACGCTACTCTTCTTTACGTCAACCATAAAACCTATTATGATTACAATTCCAATGATGGATTTGTTCAGGTCACCGACATTTTTAAGCGCATTAAAATCTACAATAAAGATGGGTTTGACTGGGCTACTGAAACGATTCGCATTCGAGAAAACGGATCAAAAAGAGAAAATATTGTGGGATTAAAAGCTACAACCTACAATTTGGTAAACGGAAAAATTGAAGAAACCAAACTCAAGAAAGATGGTATTTTTAACGAAAAGGTCAATAAATTTTGGAATAATCAGAAGTTTACTATGCCCGATATTAAGGAAGGGTCTGTGGTAGAATATGAATATCGCATCACCTCGCCTTATATGAGTATTGACGATGTGAATTTACAATACGGCATTCCTATTAAAGAATTAGAAGCTTCCGTGAGGATTCCCGAATACTTCAACTTTAATAAATTTGTGAATCCAAGAGCGACTTATATTCCTAAAATCAGCAATGTTCAGGTGTTGCGCACAGAGAATGTTGAGAGTAAAAATAGAGCGCATGACGGAAAAACGAGTAAAACTACCTTTTCTAGCAATAAATGGGAGTTTAAAGAGAATAAAACTGAAGTAAAGGCTTCCAATGTGCCGGCCCTGAAGGATGAAGAATACGTCAGTAATTTAAATACCTATCGCACCAAATTAGTCTGGGAATATGCGTTTTTTAGAGATCCAAATGGGTCTTACACCAATTACGCAACCACGTGGGATGAGGTAGCAAAAACCATTTCTAAAGAGACTGATTTTGGAGGACAATTGAGGCAGACCAATTATTTTGAAAATGATGTTACGACGCTTCTAAAGGATGCCAAAACCGATATCGAAAAAATTAATTTGATTTTTAATTTTGTAAAATCAAAAGTTAAATGGAATAATTATTTTGGCTACGTCACTGAAAATGGCGTCAAACAGGCATATAAAGATGGGGTTGGTAACGTGGCGGATATTAATTTGATGCTCACGGCCATGCTGCGATTTGCCAAACTTAATGCGAACCCAATGTTGATCAGTACCCGGGCTAATGACATTCCGCTGTTTCCGGGTACCGGCGGATTTAATTATGTCGTGGCTGCGGTAGAAATGCAAAATGAGGTGATTGTTTTGGACGCTACTGATAAATTTTCCACACCTAATGTGTTGCCAATCCACGCCATCAATTGGCAAGGTATGATTGTTAGAGATTCAGGGACTTCAAATTGGTATGATTTAACGCCCAAGGAATCTGTAAGAGAAGTGGTGATTTTAAACGCTAAAATTAATGATGATTTTACTATAGACGGCAAAGTAAAACATCAAATGACATCCTTTGCTGCGAAAGATTTTAGGAGTAAACATCAGAATTTTAACGCTGAAGAAAAGTTGTTGGAAGTGGAAAAAGACAAAGGTGAAATTGAAATTACTAATTACGACATCAAGGATCAGCATGATGTGCATCAGCCGCTAGTATATATGTACGACTATTCTTTAAAAAGTGGTGTCGAAAAAATAGGGGATAAGGTTTTTGTGACGCCAATGTTATTTTTTGCACTGAAGGAAAATCCGTTTAAGCAAGACAAACGTGACTATCCAATCGATTATATTTATCCGTATAATGACAAATATCAAGTCAATATCATGATTCCTGAAGGCTACGCTGTAGAGTCGATGCCTGAAAGTATGGTAGTTCAGTTTAATGACAGTGAGGGCGAGTTTAAGTATATTGCCAATGAAAACGGGAAAATGTTGCAATTTGTCATCACCATCGATTTGAAACAAAGCTTAATTCTGCCAGAAGACTATGCGGATTTTAAGCAATTCAATCAGTTGATGACGGAAAAACAATCCGAAAAAATTGTCCTTAAAAAAATATAACTATGGAACTTAAAAATGCGCAGTTAGATGTCGATAAATGGATAAAAGCCCACGGCGTTCGCTATTTTAATGAATTGACCAATATGGCGCAACTCACGGAAGAAGTGGGTGAAGTAGCTCGGATTATTGCCCGACGATTTGGCGAACAGAGTGAAAAGGAAAGCGATAAGGACAAGGATTTGGGTGAGGAATTGGCCGACGTTGTGTTTGTGGTGTTGTGTTTAGCCAATCAAACCGGAATTGATCTGCAAGAGGCCTTCGATAAAAAAATGGAGAAGAAAACCAAGCGCGATCACGATCGGCATCATAATAATGAGAAATTGAAGTAAAGTTTTGAAATCGAAATTGAAATCGAAATTGAAATCGAAATTGAAATCGAAAATGAACACTGAATACTGAACACTGAATACTGAACACTGAGAACTGCATACTGCATACTGCATACTGAATACTGCATACTGAATACTGAATACTGAGAACTGCATACTCTATTTCAATCCTCAATTGTAATTCGTAAATCAAAATTCCTCAATCATCAATCAAAAATCACAAATCCCACTCCTGCTTTTTGAAACTTCGTGAATCTTTGTGGCACTTTGTGAAATAGCTTTTCTATTTTCGTAAATCGTAAATCCAAAAATCGTAAATCCTTATTCCCATGTTGTTCACCCTTCATAAATCTATCTTATTAGAAACGCTTCCAAAAATTGTGATCACCGGATCAAAAAGTGAATCGAATCGGCTTTTGCTGCTTCAAGCTTTATATCCAGAACTTAACATTGCCAATGTATCCAATTCAGACGATTCTGAAGTGATGCAAAAGGCATTGGCGTCCACCTCAAATCATATTGATGTCTCTCATGCCGGCACTGCCATGCGTTTTTTAACCGCATTTTTTGCAACCCAAGAAGGTCGAGAATTAGTGATCACCGGTTCTGCAAGGATGAAAGAACGCCCTATACAAGTATTGGTAGAAGCTTTGAACGCATTAGGTGCCGATATTTCCTATTTAGAGAACGAGGGCTGCCCTCCGCTCCAGATTAAAGGGAAATCAATGTCAAAAGATAAAGTAACTCTTAAAGCGAACATCAGCAGTCAGTACATTTCCGCCTTATTATTGATCGCGCCAAAATTAAAAAATGGCTTGGAATTAACTTTAGAAGGCAAAATTACCTCAGTGCCTTATATCAACATGACCTTAGACTTGCTCAAACAAATTGGCGTTGATACCAGTTTTGAAAATAACAGTATCAAAGTGCGTCCGCTTGAACAGTTAAGGTCACAGCAGCAAACGCTCACGGTAGAAAGCGATTGGTCTTCTGTGTCCTATTTTTACAGTATCGTTGCCTTGAGTCCTGTGGGAACTAAAATCAATTTATCGTACTACAAAAAAGACAGTCTACAAGGCGATTCTGTTTTAGCGGCAATTTATACCGATTTTGGGGTCGTCACGACTTTTAATGACAATTCCATCACACTTTTAAAGCAAACGGAATCGCAGGTTGAAACCATCGATTGTCAGCTTCAGAATGCGCCCGATATTGCCCAAACAATTGCGGTAACCTGTTTCGGATTGGGAATGTCCTGCCATTTAACCGGATTGCACACCCTAAAAATCAAAGAAACGGACCGATTGGTGGCTTTAAAAACGGAATTGGAAAAATTAGGCGCCAGCGTTGACATCACCAATGATGCTTTAAAACTACATGCTGCCACCCAAATTAACGACCGGGTAAACATTGCCACCTATCACGATCATAGGATGGCTATGGCTTTTGCGCCTTTAGCCTTAAAAACAAATCTACATATTGAAGACGCCATGGTCGTTTCAAAATCATATCCCACCTTTTGGGAAGATCTGAAATGCATCGGATTTAAAATATCAAAATAATAATCAGTCATTTACTTGACAACCCCTACTTTGAGATTGTATATTTGCAGCTTGCAAAAAAATCTATACAAATCGCGCAGTGAATTACTTATAACTGAGTAATACGCCCTCGGTGTGGTAGAAAACGTCGTCCTGAGATTTGTTGGCAGACAGATCTGATCAATTAAAATAAACATATTAAAACATGAAATTATCCCATTTTAATTTTAAACTTCCTGAAGAATTATTAGCTGAACATCCTGCTGAACACAGAGATGAGGCGCGTTTGATGGTCTTGGATAGAAAAAATAAGACAATTGAACACAAATTGTTTAAGGATATTATTGATTATTTTGATGAAGGAGATGTCATGATCCTCAATAACACTAAAGTTTTTCCGGCACGTTTATATGGAAACAAGGAAAAAACAGGTGCAAGAATTGAGGTGTTTTTATTAAGAGAACTTAATGAAGAGCAACGCTTATGGGATGTTTTGGTTGATCCGGCCCGTAAGATTCGTATTGGTAATAAATTGTATTTTGGTGATGATGAAACCTTAGTAGCTGAGGTTATTGATAATACAACGTCTAGAGGACGTACCTTACGTTTCTTATACGACGGTTCTTATAAAGAATTCCGTAAAAAATTAACTGAATTGGGCGAAACACCACTTCCTAAATACATCAAAAGAGATGTGGAGCCGGAAGATGAAGAGCGTTACCAAACCATCTTTGCGAAAAATGAAGGGGCTGTTGCAGCACCAACTGCTGGGTTGCACTTCTCAAAACACTTATTAAAGCGTTTGGAGATTAAAGGCATCGATTTTGCTGAAGTGACACTTCACGTTGGATTAGGAACTTTTAACCCAGTAGAGGTAGAAGATTTGTCTAAGCATAAAATGGATAGTGAAGAAGCTTTTGTTGATCAAAAAGCTGCGGATATTGTCAATAATGCCAAAACTAAGAAAAAGAGAGTGTGTGCTGTAGGAACTACGGCTATGAGAGCTGTTGAAAGTTCAGTGTCTTCAAGCGGAACACTTAATGAATTTTCAGGATGGACCAATAAATTTATTTTCCCTCCTTATGAGTTTAGCATTGCCAATTGCATGATTACCAACTTTCATACACCAAAATCAACCTTGTTGATGATGGTGTCCGCATTTGCTGGTCATGATTTTATGAAAGAAGCTTATGAAGAAGCCGTGAAAGAAAAGTACCGTTTCTACACTTACGGAGATGCGATGTTGATTATCTAAATAACATGTACATATAATTATGGGCCTCATTCTTTTGGATGGGGCTTTTTTTTTAGTCGGCAGTATTCAGTCCTCAGTCTTCAGTTTGCAGGCCTCAGTTTTCAGTTTCAGTCAGGTTGTTTAGTGAATGATCTTACAGCAATTACCTTAAGTTTTAATTCGTCTTCAATTTCAACTTCAAATTCAGCTTCAAATTCAGCTTCAAATTCAACTTCAAATTCAACTTCAAATTCAGCTTCAACTTCGGCTTCAATTTCAATTTCAACACCAATTACACCCTCAAGTAGTTTGCTTTCATTATTTTTGCAACTGCAATGGAAACAATAAAAAAAGACATACGCGCATTATCAAAAGCACAACTCCGTGAATTTTTTGTCGCGCAAGGCGATAAAGAATTTAGAGGCAATCAAGTTTATGAGTGGCTCTGGAATAAAGGTGCGCATAAGTTTGAGGATATGACCAATATCTCCAAAGAGATGCGTCAGGTGCTCGAAGATCATTTTGTAATCAATCATATTGAAGTAGATCAAATGCAACGCAGTTCTGACGGTACCGTCAAAAATGCTGTGCGTCTGCACGATGGTTTGATTGTAGAATCTGTATTGATTCCTACGGCAAAGCGCACCACGGCTTGTGTGTCGTCTCAAGTAGGTTGTAGCTTAGATTGTAAGTTTTGTGCGACGTCTCGTCTGAAACGCATGCGTAACCTGAATCCCGATGAAATTTTTGATCAGGTGGTTGCCATTGATAAAGAAAGTCGCTTGTATTTTAATAGACCGTTAAGTAATATTGTGTTTATGGGAATGGGCGAACCGCTCATGAACTACAATAATGTGCTGAAAGCTATTGATAAAATCACTTCTCCCGAAGGTTTGGGCATGTCTCCAAAACGTATCATTGTGTCGACCTCTGGAGTGCCTAAGATGATCAAGAAAATGGCGGATGACGAGGTTAAATTCGGCCTGGCCGTCTCTCTGCATTCGGCAATTGATGAAGTCCGAACCTCTATTATGCCGTTTAATGCCACCTTCCCATTGGCCGATTTGAGGGAAGCGTTGGAGTATTGGTATGCTAAGACCAAAAACACTATTACCTACGAGTATGTGGTTTGGGATGGGATCAACGATAAGAAAAAGGATGTGGAAGCGCTGATTAAATTCTGCAAGTTTGCCCCAAGCAAGGTTAATTTAATTGAATATAACCCTATTGATGACGGACAGTTTCAGCAAGCGGATAATGCCGCAATAGACATGTACATCTCTATGTTGGAGGCCCATAATATTACCGTTACGATAAGACGTTCAAGAGGGAAAGATATTGACGCTGCTTGCGGTCAATTGGCGAATAAGTCCTAAATGAAATTGGTTTTATAATGAGATACCTTATAAATAATAAAACAAACTAAAGTATAGTTGATATTTTCTTGACATTATTTGACTTTTCAAATGGTCTTTCTAATCTTAATAATAGCATATCATGGCCATTTTTAGTACGTTTGTTCTCAAATTCTACAGGACGACATTCAATTGAAAATTGTTGAACAAATAAAGCTGCCCATTGCATATGAAATGGAACTTTTTGAACAAAAGTTTCTACTTTCTATGTCTTCAAAAGTGGCGCTTTTAAACCGGATTACCACCTACATCGTTAACAGAAAAGGGAAGCAAATGCGCCCTATGTTCGTGTTTCTTGTGGCCAAAATGGTCAACAATGGGAATGTGAGCGAACGCACCTATCGCGGAGCTGCCGTCATCGAATTGATTCATACGGCCACCTTGGTGCACGATGATGTGGTTGACGATAGTAACAGAAGACGCGGATTTTTCTCCGTCAACGCCTTGTGGAAAAATAAAATTGCAGTGCTTATCGGCGATTATCTCTTGTCGAAAGGCTTGTTGCTCTCTATCGATAATAACGATTTTGATCTTCTTAAAATTATCTCTGTTGCCGTTAGGGAAATGAGTGAAGGCGAATTGCTCCAAATAGAGAAAGCACGCCAGCTAGACATTACAGAAGACATTTATTACGAAATTATTCGCCAAAAAACCGCAACACTCATTGCAGCATGTTGCAGTCTGGGTGCGGCATCCGTTAAACCGAACTCTCCTGATGTCGAAATCATGCGTAAGTTTGGGGAGTTGATTGGGATGGCGTTTCAAATTAAAGATGACTTGTTCGATTATGGTAACGAAGCCATCGGAAAGCCAACTGGGATCGATATCAAGGAACAGAAAATGACCTTGCCGCTGATTTACGCTATCAACAATTGTACGAAAAAAGAAAAATCTTGGTTGATCAACTCGGTCAAAAACAAGAATAAAGATAAAAAGCGGGTCAAGGAAGTGATTGCTTTTGTAAAGAGTAAAGGCGGACTTGATTATGCGGTGACCAAAATGGTGGCTTTTCAAGAGGAAGCCCTACAGCTTCTCAATACCTATCCTGATTCTCAGTTTAAGGCGTCCTTATTACTAATGGTCAATTACGTGATTGACCGTAAGAAATAGAAAATTTAAGACTTTCGTTTCTCTACTTTCCAGACAATTTTTTAATTGATCTACATTTTTTTACAAGCTCAGGCAACCTTTTGCATTAAATTAACGTCTTTATAAATAGAAGATCTAATCAGAGCAATTCTTGAAAGTTATCCATTTACATAATAACAACATCCAACTCATTAAAAAAGCGGCTAAACATAACCGTGAGGCGCAACATGTGCTTTATGAAACACATGCTCCGAAAATGTTGAGTATTTGTCGCTATTATATAAAGGATCTTCAGCACGCCGAAAACGTGATGCTCAACGGGTTTTTGAAAGCCTTTACCAATTTAAAGGATTTTAAGGATGCAGGCAGTTTTGAAGGTTGGCTTCGGAAAATTATGGTACGCGAAGCCATTTCGTTTTTGAGGCAACAAAAAACCATTGAATTTTCAGTTGAAGATGTTGAAATTGTACATCAGCAGGACAACACTATTGAATCCGATATTGAAGTGGATGAGATTCAGCGGCACATTGATGCATTGCCCGAAGGTTATAAAATGGTTTTTGTGATGTACGCAATTGAAGGCTATAAACATCAAGAAATTGCAACGGTATTGAACATCACTGAAGGCACTTCAAAATCGCAGTTGTTTAAGGCAAAACAAATGCTGCAGCACAAAATTAACACAATAAATAAGCGACACAATGAAACAAGTGAAATGGGAAGATGATGTAAAAGATGCGCTTGAGAAGAGAGTGATAAAACCCTCTGAAACCTCATGGAACACCTTGTCTGAGCGATTGGAGGCTTCTGAAAAACAGCAAACCAAACCAATGTATTGGTGGATTGGGATCGCGGCCAGCATTACCGCAGTATTGTTTATAACGACGATGTTTTTTAGCGGGAATACTCCTGAGATTCAAAATCCAATTCTTGTGGATACAGAAGAACAGCACGATGAGCAAACCTTCAAATTAGATCAGCTTCAACCAGAACAACACGTGGTGGAGCAAAAGGACGTGCTGGATTCCGCTGATCCTATTGAGGGAAAGCAAGAACCAAAACGCCCGATGACATCACAAAACACTCGAATAGTTAAGAGTAGTCAAATAACGCAGGAATCATCAATAGGTTCTGAGAATGTGCTGGAAACTTTGGAAAATCAAAAGGTTACAGAAATTGTGGCCCATATTGAAGATTTAAAACGCAAAGGAGAAGTAGTAACCGATGTGGAAATAGAAGCCTTGTTGACCAAGGCCCAAAGAGACCTTAATTACCAATCTGCTCTCCGTGAAACCAATTATACGGTTGACGCCAATGCACTGCTGCAAGACGTTGAAGCGGATTTACAGGAATCTTTCCGAAATAAAATATTTGAAGCCCTTAAAAATAGTTATGAAACCATCAGAACTGCGGTTGCCGAACGTCAAAATTAACCCTGTTCTTTTCATCCACAGGAAACTTAAAAATTTTCATTAATCAACAACCCGCCCGTACCGAAAAGGTGCGTTCGGGCAGGTCACCATTCATCAATCAAAAATCGAACACTATGAGCACAATTATCAAATGTATTATGCTGGCAAGCTTATGCTTAATGATGGGAAAAACGCAGGCCCAAGATACGCTGCAAAAGAACAAAGCTGAACTAAGAATTGAAAGATTAATTCAGTATAAGGACAGCATCACTCAAAATGAAAAGGCATCTTTAAAAACCGAAGTTGAGACAATCAATCAGCGTCTTGAAAGAGGAGAGATCACCAAACTGCAAGCAGATGCACTAAAACAAGAAATGGCAAAAAAGCGCGCCTTAAACATTGAGAATCGTTTAGCTATTGCAGACAGTCAGATAGCGCTTATCAAGCGAAATCCGGAGTATTATGCGGCTAAACAGACTTCAGACACAAATTTTGTGTTTTCTATTGGCTCTAAAAAAATTATGTCATTTGCTAGGGATTCTACCCCAAAGTATGATATCCGGACCAGCAATAAGCTGCTGTTCGCTATCGGATTCAACAATGTGATTATGGACGGCCAAAGTCTAGAAGATTCACCTTACGAAATTGGAGGCTCCGGCTTTGTAGAATTGGGTTGGATTTGGAGTACGAGAGTGCTACAAAATTCAAATTTTGTCCGGGTTAATTATGGATTGGCCTTTCAATGGAATAAACTAAGCATCAAGGACAACCAATATTTTGTTGAGAATGGTAAAGAAACTGTTTTAGAAACCTATCCTCTCAACCTGAAAAAATCAAAATTCAGAACCACGAGCTTGGTCGTTCCGGTACATTTTGAATTTGGTCCGTCAAAACTGAAGGATTATGGAGACCGAATCAGATATTTTAATGACCATCAGTTTAAAATTGGCTTAGGTGGGTTTGCCGGTCTAAATTTAAATACGATGCAGAAAGTAAAGTTTAAAGTTGATGGCGACAATCAAAAGGAAAAAGTAAAATCAGACTTTAATACCAATAGTTTAATTTACGGTTTAAGTGGTTATGTGGGCTTGGGCGACTTTAGTATCTATGCGAAATATAACTTGAATACAGTATTCAAAAACCAAGATGTAGATCAGCGTAATGTGTCTTTGGGACTGCGTTGGGCCTTGGATTAAAAATAGTAAATAGGGTTATTATTCAGTGTTAGTCTTAAAAGTCTTGAATTTTTCAAGGCTTTTTTTTTGCTGAACTGCTAGTTTTCTGCTTTGCGTTTCTCCCGATCCTTTTTCCGCTGTTTTCTTCGTTTTTCTCTTTCTTCCCTTCGTTTTTCTTTTTCTAAGGTTTTATGGGCATCGGCTTTGGCTTGCTGAAGCGCATCTTCAAAATCGATATCATTATCAACTTCACCCTTAAAAGCTTTAATCCATGCATTGCCAAAAATGTTTATTACTGTTGGCCAAACGCCAGATTCAACTTGGTTTAAGTCGCCCTCAATAGGCACTTTAGTGGCCAAAGTGTCCGTGCGCTGATTTTTCAGAATGAATTTAAAAAAGCCCACAAAGCCCTCCCAAAGCACCCCTAGAAATCCATCTTCTTTTCCAATCAATTTGGAATCTGTCAGCATTGGTTTGATATAGCCTTTTAAATAGCCGTTGGCAATAGCTATTTCGCTATAAAGTTCAAAGGTTCCTTTTTCAAAATCAATACCTGCATAATGGCGCGTAAGATCGTTTAGGGCTGTAGCATTAGATGCTTTCAGCGCAAACTCTAAATTCATGTCTGGAATTTCCTTAATCAAATTAATATCGCCATCTAAGGTCATGTTGCCGTTTCCAAAGGTTACCCCAGTGGCATGAATGGGCGAAGGTAATGTGCCTTCTTTTGAAGTGACATTCCGTAAGTTATCAGCGTACAATTCTATTTTTGAAATATTCAAATCAATATTTGGTTCTGCTTGTAACTGCACAAAAGCAAGTTTACCGTTGTGGACCTCAAAGTGGTTAATATCTATAGGAACAATTTCGGTTAAGGCTTTGGTCCAATCGTCAACATCTGCAGTTTCACCTTCCGAAGCTGATTTTTGATCTTCAAAAATGTAGATAACCTCAGGATTAGTCATGATGATCTCGCTTACAATTTTCCCATTAAAAAGCGATTTCCACTCAATAGAGATATCGTTTTTGGGAAAGTTTAAGAACGGGATCTGAGTTTTGGCGTTGAGCTTGTTCAAATACATGCCATTGATTACATAAGCACCGCGTATTAAAGCAATATCTACATCTTCTACTTGTCCGTAATAGCCTGGAATGTCTGCAAGAATTTTATTGAGATTATTTTTGACCAATGTTGGTAAATAAAGTCTAAAAGCCACCAACACTACAACAATTATAAGTAAAATTGTATACCTTTTTTTTGTGTAGGCGCTCCGTCTTGTTGCTGTGCCCATAGTTTTTTTATTAAAATTACGAAAATCTTGATGGTTTCAAATTGCGT
>Ga0114916_1000625_pt1 | contig 22707 bp, 20 predicted proteins | sample MalvirAntarct_66_FD_83501 | JGI IMG/M metagenome (GOLD analysis project Ga0114916, IMG submission 83501) | Marine viral communities from the Global Malaspina Expedition - Malaspina viral metaG Antarct_66 | ecosystem: Environmental > Aquatic > Marine > Oceanic | place: West Anvers Island... | reverse complement strand
GTGTGTTAATAGAAACGGACAATAAGTAATAAATTGGGGGGGAATCAAATAAATAATTCTTGATTCTTATGTTATTTTGCTCGTTATCAGTTCCAAACACTGCAGTTCCGGCAGGTTAAAACTCCTTATTGGTTTTTGATAATCGGCCAATGCTAGTGCGTGCTCCGTACATGCAATGATAAAGCTGTCAACTTCTGGATAATTCATTTTAAGTTGATCAAATACTGTTCTTGAATCTTTGGGTTTAGAGGACTTATAATACTTTTTTCTTAACTGATCGATTGCTGTAAAATCTTTTTCGCTAGGTGCAATAAAGTCTAAATCAAAGTCGACAAACAAACTAGGGAGGTAATTACCCTGCATTGTATAGTAAGAACCGACAATCATCACTTTTTTTATGTCCGAATCCCAGTGGTTAGCAATTACAGTTCTCAATGATATAAATGGCGTCTTCAAACTTACATTTTGTAGTTCAACTGCTTCGTGTAATGTAATATTTGCCAAAATAAAGCGACTGACATCAAAATCATCCATTTCACGTAAATACGGAACGAGCAAACGACCTGCTTCTTTCATTTGATCAGGTAGTATTGCGTTTATGGGTTCAAAAGGAACGGATTTTAATTTTACTGGCGGTTCTACATTACTTCCATGTTGTAGTTGATAAATTTCACGACATTTTTCCAGGTACCACTTTGCTGCATTTTTGCCTGTACCAATTATTCCCAGGTTTTCCAATTTTAACCCATTTTTAAAAGTGAAAGTGTATAAAAATCGCTGTCATCTAAAAAATGTTCTACTGTTTCAAATCCAACTTCATTCATTAAATTTTCTACATCAGAAAGGCTATATTTTTTAGAAATCTCAGTATGAATCACCTCGTTTCGCTTTAATTCTATTTTGATATCGTCGATATTAATTTTCTGATTTTCGAGACTAACTATGTAGCTGTAAGTTCTCCCAGAAATTGGGTCATAATAAGGATAGTGATCAAAATTATCGACATTGATATCACAGCCTAATTCCCGATTCATTCTATGTAGAATATTCAAATTAAATCGTTTCGTGATTCCTTCGTCGTCATTGTATGCTTCGAGAATTGTCTTCGGGTTTTTCTTAAGGTCAAAAGCGATGAGAATATAATCCTGAGTATTTAAAGCGTCTTTTAGTAATTGAAGAAAAGAAACCGCTTTTTCATGTGGGAAGTTTCCAATATTTCCTCCCATAAAAAGAACTAGTTTTCGGTGGTCGTCAGAATTAAAGTCCTTTAAGGTTTTAAAAAAATCTCCAGCAATAGGTTTCACAGACAAATGAGGTATAACGTTTTTAACATTTTTCTCATTTATCTCCAAAATATTTGGTGAAATGTCTAAGGGAATATAGTTTTCAATAGCCTTCAAATTATCACCTATTCGCAGAAGTTCAACTGTCTTTGTGCCATCACCTGCACCTAATTCTACCACATCTATTTTTTCATTACCTACTTTGATCTTTTGAAAAATGTCTGCGCTCTTGTTTCGCAATATTTCGCGCTCACATTCTGGTAAGTAATAACTCGGCATTGCCATGATTTCCTGAAATATCTTATCTCCTATTTCATCATAAAAATATTTTGACGGTAGTGTTTTTTGCTCTTTTTGAAGTCCTTCTAAGATGTCTTTTTTAAAAGTAGTTGTCTGCATTATTGATTATATTGATTTAGCCAATCGAAATCCGGAAAAGATCCATCGTTCTTGAGCGTGAAAAAAGTTGCGATAAGTTTTTCTACTATGTCCTTCAGAAGTAGCAACGGAAGCGCCTCTCAATACGTGTTGATTCACCATGAATTTTCCATTGTATTCTCCTAATGCGCCTGGTTTCTTTTTGTATCCTGGATAAGGCAAATAAGCCGAATTCGTCCACTCCCAAAGTTGTCCCCAGTTCAGTTGATCTGCCAACAACTCCCATTCCGCTTCAGTTGGCAATCGACAACCTTTCCATTCAGCAAAGGCCATTGCTTCATATAATGAAACGTGTTGAACGGGTAAGTCGAGGTTTAACGGTTTCAAGCCGCCCAAAGTGTAATTAAACCATTGGTTGTCTTTTTTATGCCAGTATAAAGGTTGTTGAATTTCATTTTCTTGAATAAAATCCCAACCTTCTGCCAACCATAACTCATGACTTTGATAACCGCCTTCTTTAATAAACTCTAAAAATTCTCTGTTTGTAACAAGGGTGTTCCGCAAAGCGGCATTATGGCAATACGTTTTATGTCTTGGTTTTTCATTGTCAAAGCTGAATCCATCTTGAGCACCAATTTCATAAACACCTTCTTCTAATTGAATCCAAGAAGTGTCCTTTTCTTGCTCTGTCTCAAATTTATCTCCATAAACCGGAAACGTTGGTTGAAAACCTAAGATGTACTTGATATCATAAATCAAAAGTTCCTGATGCTGTTGTTCGTGATTCAAGCCTATCTCAAGTAAGTTTTGCAACTCTTGGTCTTCACACTTTTCAAAAAACTTTTCTATGTGCTCGTTTACGTAAGCGCGGTATTCATACACTTTCTCAACCGATGGGCGTGTCATCAGGCCACGATTTGGCCGCAACAAACGTTCTCCAAAATGATTGTAGTAGCTGTTAAAAAGATAACCAAAGTCTTCGTCAAAAACAGTATATCCTGTTTTATTCGGAACTAAAATAAATTGCTCAAAAAACCAGGTTGAATGTGCCAGATGCCATTTAGGTGGAGAAACATTTTCCATAGGCTGAGGGATATAATCCTCCGTATTCAAAGGTTTGCAAATCTCCTCTGTATACGATCTTACCTTTTGATAGTTTAGTACGATTTCTTTTGTTCCTATTTCTAAACTCATTCTTCAATTTTTACTCCGTGCCAAAAGGCCACATAATTCTTTATCTCTTCAGCCGCTTTTTTAGGTGATGGGTAAAACCAGGCAGCATCTTCATTCACTTCGCCATTGACCTTCACATTATAATAATGCGCTTCACCTTTCCAAGGACAAGTGGAGGTTGTATCTGACTCTGTAAAATAACTTTTATCAATCGAATCAGGTGGAAAATAATGATTTTTTTCGACTTCTATGGTGTCATTGCTTTCTGCTATGACTTCTCCGTTCCAAATTGCTTTCATAATATTAATGTTTTATATTTTAAACAGAATAACTCATTTGAATGTTTAAAAACTATCTATACTCAGGGTTTTCGAAGTTCCAGCGTTTTCCATCATCCCAATCTTTTCGAGAATTTCCGTAGTTTGGGTAGCCTCCATTCTTCTTCAACATTGAAGCCAGGTGCATAAGATTATACGTCATAAACGTTGTATTTCTGTTCGTGAAATCATTTTTATATCCTTCTGCCTCTTTATCTAAATAACTTGGACCAGGACCAACTTCTCCCAGCCAACCTGCATCGGCTTGAGGTGGAATTGAATAACCTATGTGTTGCATTGCATAAAGCAACCCCATTGCACAGTGTTTTGCACCATCTTCGTTTCCGGTAATGACACAACCACCCACTTTTCCGTAAAAAAGATACTGTCCTTTATCATTTTGTTTACCACTCATACTATATAGGCGTTCAATTAAAAGTTGCGCAACTGAGGATTTTTCTCCAAGCCAAATAGGGGTGCCAATAATGAGAATGTCAGCATCAAAAATTCGTTCAAACAATTCTGGCCATTCATCTTTTTCCCATCCGTATTCTTTCATATCTGGGTAAACTCCACGTGCTACATTGTGATCTACCAAACGTATTTCATCCAAGGTTACGCCTTCTTTTTCCATGATTTCCTTGGAGAGTTGCATTAATCCTGCTGTATGACTTTGTTCTGGTGATTTTTTTAGTGTGCAGTTGACATATACTGCTTTCAAATCTGAAAATTTTGTATTACTCATATTTGTAAAGTTATAAAATTCATTTACTTAGTCGAAAAGGATTAGAGTTCCTTTCAGTTAAATATTAAATAACTCAACTGTTTACTTGGGTTCAGAAAAATTGAGAGAAGGGTGTTTTGGACTAAAATTATGGTGAATTAATAAATCCACAAATCCTCCTTTTTAACCCAAAAGGTGCGCGAATCAGGTGTAAAAACTTGCGCCCAATCATCTTGGTTCTGAACAACAATGAGGCGCTTACTTTTTGGTAGGTTTTCATCTACTTCTAATCCTTCTGGACTCAGATACACCGTAGTTTCTTTGACTAACGCGTATGCATATCTGATTTTCTGATAATGATTCATTGTTTCGTTAAAACAGAACACAGATATAACTAGAATAATTACAAAAGGTATTATTAGTCGCTTCGACCATAGCGATTTAGAATTTCCTCTTTTTTGTGTTACTAGGAAATAAATTGAAACCGCGACAATTAGGCTAGAAACCAACATCAAAATAAACCAAGTGGTTTCTCCGGCGCTTAATATGATTCTCGTTGTCCACGAGTAGGGATGAATCCAATCAGCGTCTGGAGAAATTTTTTCTAATGAAAACTTCGCATTGTAGATTGCCTTACTGTTTGTAGGGTCATACTTTAGAGCGGCTTCATTTGCCCTAAGTGATTCGATCCACTTTTTTTGTTCAGCATAAGCAAAACCCAAATTGTAATACCCTTCGAAAGAAGGCGAAATCTCTACGTTTTGAATGAAATACTCTTGTGCAGATTTATAATTCTTTTTGCTTAAGGCTTCTAAGCCCTTATTGTAGAGACTATCTTTCTCTTGAGCAAAACCAAATGCTACAACTGAAAAAAAATATGTGATTAATAATAATCGCATTAGCCTAACTTTTCTATTATATCAAGACTTTTCTTAGAAAGCTCCTTAATGTCTAATTTTGCTCCACTGAAGCCGTATCGCAATTCATCTAACTGATTTAACAAATTAACTATTTCATTTTTGAGATCTTGGTCTAGTTTTCCTTCTGCGGATAACTGTTCTAAGAACTCTCTGGAAACACTTCCTTTGCTGACATTCCACTTGTTGGATATATAACCAACAACAGCGGAATAAAGTGTCTTAATCTGGTCTTCACCATTATCAATTTCATGAACATTTCTGATAACGTTTAAAGATTCTCGTTTAGCATCAGTTTTCATTTTATTTCTTAACTTCTCTTCTTCACCACTTGATTTTATGCGAGCAAAAATTCCTAAAAGCAAACTCAATAAAATTGGTGAAGAAACAAGTAAAACCCCTTTAATCCCTTTAAATACCGATTGACTGCTACTTTCTTTATAATCAGGTCTATTTGATATAAACGATTGCACTGACTCTTCTTTTTCTACATCCGAATCATCCTCTTCCTTAGTTATTTTAGCGAAGTCCTCAGAAGGGGTTACTGTCAATTCTTTTATTTTGGCTTGAGCTTCTTTATATGATTCACTTTCCAAATCAAAATAGGCAATTTCTATTGGTTTTAACTGTACATTTCCATCCACATTTGCCTGAATATAATAAGTGAAAGTCTTCATGCCTTCTGCTCCGAGCGAAGAAAAGGTAATAGAGTCTTCAACTTCAGGGTCGCCATACAATACCATTCCTTTTGGAAGTTTGAGCTTAGGCGCTTCTATGTTGTGTAAGTTGCCGTGACCAAAAACATGGATATTTAGTTCAACTACTTTCCCTTGTTCAACTTTAGTATTGTTGAACGAAGCAGAAACATCAAATCGACCTACAGCACCAATAAATGAATTTGGTGTGCCATCTGGCAAGGGTTTAATTTTAACTTTGGTGACATTAGATTTAATTTTAGCCCTTTCAGGAAATAGTTTTCGGGGATCATCATAAAGTAAAATCACTTCAAAAGGAGAAATCTCATAACTACCAGTTTTATCTGGAAAAATCAATGATTTCCCGATTTTAAAAGTCATAACATCTTTTCCAGCAACTACCTCATATTTTCTCGAAACTTGATTTGAGTTTTGCAACGAGTGAACTTCAGCAGGTCCTTCGAACTTAAACGTATTGAAGTTTTCAACTTGAAGAATATCTATTTGAGAATACACTTTCCCTTCTAATACTATTGGTTGTCCTTCGTAAATTTCTTTATTGGATTGCTCAATGATTCCAAAAATTGCTTTATCCATATTTTTCGATGGATCCTCACTAATCATGTTTTGGCGCTTATGAACTTTGACCAAAACACTTTTCGATTCGATCTCTCCATTTGCTGATTGGATCTTTATCGGACCGATTTTATATTCGCCTTCAGAATCAAAATACCCACTGAATTTTTGAAAACTGTAGCGAATTACTTCACCCTTACCGTTCTCATAATTAACAGAAGAGGACATTCCTGAATGCGTTGGTCCGCTTTGAACAAATTCATCTGGTAATTCAAATTGTACGTTTCCTTCTGTATTCGTTTTTAGTGTAATTGTAACAGGTTGTCCTTTTTCGACGGTAGTTGGATTTACTTCAATATCGACAAACTCATCCTGAGACCACAATAGTGGTGCACAACATAAAATGATATTTAAAAATACAAATCGCAACATTACCACTTCTTACCTGATTTCACTTCTTCGTTTTTACCTTCAGAATTCACTCCTCGGACTTTCCGTTTGGTCTCCATTTCCTTTTTCAACAACTCTTCAAGCATTCTGTCTGTTTTCTTATTAGAAAGCTTTTGCGAATTAGCTTGTGAACTCTGATCACCTGAGTTTTGAGAATTGTTTTGATTTTGTTGATCTTGATTATTATCCTTTTGATCACCGTTTTGAGAATCTTGTTTTTGATTATTCTGATCTTGTTTTTGATCTTGATTCTCGTTCTGGTTCTGATCTTGGTTTTTTTGATCGTCTTGATTCTTTTTTTGCTCTTCCTCCTGTTGCTTTTTCAAACGTCTTTTTGCTTCCGCTAAATTATACCTGGTTTTATCGTTAGATGGATCAGCGCGCAAAGCATTTTTATAGCTCTCAACTGCTCCAGCATAGTCTTTTTCTTTCATTTGACTATTTCCAACATTGTGCCATTTCTGAGCGCGTTTCATTTCTGACTCTTCAGCCGCAGCTGCCGATTTAAAAGCGCTTTTTGCAGTTTTATAATCTCCCGATCTATAAGCTGCGTTTCCAATATCTTTTGATAAATCGACTCCTTCAGGAGCTATTTTTTGTGCTTCTAATAACGTTGCATAGGCTTGAGGGTATTTACCTTCTTTGTAAAGTTGCTTTCCTTTTTGCAAAGAATCTTCCCATGATTGAGCCTGAAGACCCAATCCAAAAGAACAAACCACAAAAAGTAATATCCACTTCATCTTACGCAAATTTCTTTCTAATTTTCAACGTTTCCCAAACAAACAATATCAACAAACAAATTAGTGCCATTGACAGAGGCCATTGATAACGGTTCTCCTTTACTTCAAACTCCAAATCTACTTCGTTGGTTGTATCGGAGCTGTTAATTTCAGTTAAAAGTTTAGAAATATTGGGAAATGCATCTGAAGATATAATGTAACTTCCTTCAGCATCTTGAGCTATATCTTTAATCATTGATTCGTTTAATTTCGAAATCACAGATCGACCTAAATCATCTTTTAAATAACCTGAATTTGGTTCAGAAGATTTGGGTACAAGCGCTCCTTTTTTGGAACCTAATCCTAGCACCAACAAGTCAATATTATTTTCTTTTAAAACACCATAAGCACTTTCTAAACCACCCTCGTGATTTTCTCCATCCGTTATCAAAACAACTACCTTTTTTACATTTTCATCAGAAAAGAAAACGCTTGCTTCATTCAGTGCTAAACCGATATTAGTTCCTTGATTCGACATGATATCAGTGGAAAGTTCTTCGATATACATTTTGGCCGCAACCTTATCTGCTGTTAAAGGCAATTGAGGATAAACACTACCTGCAAAAACCAAAAGTCCAACTTTTCCTGCTGGGGCTTGGTTGACAAACTGAATCATCGCTTTTTTAGCTGCTTCTATTCGAGATGCATCATTGGACATATCTCTGGCATCCATGGAACTGGAAATATCCATAGCGAAAACTAATTCAACACCGTTTGTTTGAGCTGTAATTTTCTTATTTCCAAAGGCGGGTTGCATAAGTGCTAAAACTGTAAAAACAATAGCGTTCCTAATTAAAAAATATCTCCAAAAAGCGCGATTCGAAGAAACAGGTCGGAGAATATTTGCTACTAAATCTTCATTCCCGAGTTGTTGAACCATCTTATTTCGTTGGAAAAGTTGGAGTACAAAAATGATTACAAAAAGTAGCGCTATGATCAAATACCAAGCATACCCTTGCTCTAAAAACACCACGCGTTCTCCAGTACTATTTTCAGAAAAAACGCCAAATACATTTAGAATCTGATAAAGTAAAGCCCAAAAAAGCAGCTCCCACCCCAGCACAGCGAGTAAAATCGATTTGATGCGATATGTGAACTCCTTGTATTTATGCATTGTTCTTGTATAAAAATTGTTCAATGGCAAATCCGAAAGCTAAAAACAGCAAGCCAAAACTCAGAAAAGAAACTGGTTTGTATGGTGGTTCACGTTTTATCGTTTCGTCTACCATTTTCGTTGTTTCCATCTTTTCGATTTCCTTGTAGATATCACGCAAAGAGGTTTTGTCTGTCGCTCTAAAATAGGCGCCGTTTGTTGCATCGGCTATCTGTTTCAATACTTTTTCATCGATGCTAACTCGTGTATTTTGTACAATCGTTCCAAAAACTGTATTCACGGGCATAGAAGCATATCCTTCTTTTCCGACACCGATTGTATAGACCGTAATATTTTTGTTTTTCGCCAACTCTGCAGCTTCAAGAGGTGAAATTTCTCCTTTGTTTGATTCTCCGTCAGTAAGTAGAATAATTACTTTAGATTTTAAGCTATCACTTCTCAATCGCGCAACGGCTGTACCTAATCCAGTACCGATTGCTGTTCCTGGTTCTAAATATCCTGGTTCGACATTATCAATTGCCGTTTTAAGATAACTGTGATTTCGAGTTGTAGGACAAGCTGTGTAAGCTTCACCTTCGTATACAACTAATCCAATTCGATCGCCTTTTCTACCATCGATAAACTCTTTTGCTACTTCTTTTGCTGCCTCTAATCTGTTAGGAAGGAAATCTGTCGCCATCATACTTCCAGATATATCCATCGATAAAATAATATCAATCCCTTCGCCATATTCTTCTTGGTTATCGTCAGAATAAGGTAAAGACGGTAGAGCTAATGCCATAATTAAAAAAGCAGAACCCAGACCAATCAACACATAAATTGCTACTATGATATATCTAATCGGCGAAAATGAAATTGCTTTCAATTCAGCAGCTGGACGAGAGAATTTATGCGTTCCAAGCGTCTTTTTTCTTGCCTGATATCTAAAGAAAAGTAAAACAGGAATAATCAGCAATAACCACAGCCAATGTGGTGATGCGAAGTTGTACTCCCAAAATCTGATATGTGCAAATACGCTACTCATCATCTGTTGTTAATTCTAGATCTGCGATTTCGTTGACTACTCTTCTCGCTTCATTTGTCACTGCGTAAACTTCAGAAACAGGTGGAGCTGAACGAGCAAATTTTACCATGTCAGACTTGGTTAAAATCATTGTTACCAGTTTGATCGTTGATTTCTCAAGACCCTTCTTTGCTAGAATAAGTTCAATTTCACCTGTTGTTTTATCCAACATTCTCATTTTGTAATGATTCGCCAAAAAGCTTCTAAGTAAAAGCGATAAATCAAAGTAAAATTCTTTTAAATCCACTTCGTAACCTTTGTTCTTTTCTAATGCGTCAATTTCTTTCAGCGTTCTTTCTCTTAAACTAAGTTGAATAACAGGTTTCTTTTTTCTTCTTTTGATTTTATAATAGACAAAAACAATAATTGCAATCAAAATAATTGCGAGCCACCACCAGTGTTTGGTTAGAAATGCTTTTAAACCTGTTTCGTCAGATGGTAATTCTGTAAAATCTTCATTTATATCATAAATTTCTTTGCTCGGATCGGCTTTTGGACTTGTGATTTGAATTAATCCTGCAGGGAAATAATGCATGCTATCATTTATATAAACTTTTTCTGGTGGTAAGACTACATAAGCGCTATCCCAACCAACAAGTTTATATTTCCCTTTCCAGATAAATTCGCCTCCATCCCGATAACTCGTGTCGGAAAAAACACCTTGAATTTCTAATTCATATTCTTCGTTTACAACACTTGATTGATCTTCCGTGGTTTCTTTTCCAAAGAATATCGGGTGATTAGGATTATATCCAACGGAATCAATTGGTTTGTCTGAAACAATAGAAAAAGTAGCTGTAAAAGGCTCTCCAATCTGCACTTCTGGTTTATCAATGACTAAGTTTAGATCTTGACAATTCGCTTGGACGGCAAATAAAAATAGGGCGATATGTATCAATAATAACCTCATCGTCCTCTACTCAAAAATAAATTGTTTAGTTCAACCAAGTATTTTCCTTCCGTTGAAAGTGTCGCATAATCAACTCCAGATTTTCTAAAGCTTGTATTTAGATTTTCCTCAAATTTCTCGTAACGCTTTTTATATTTTTCTCGAACAAATCGTGCGCTGGTATTTACCCATTTTGTAACACCTTTTTCGGCATCGTACATTTGAATGAGTCCCATTCTTGGTAAATCTTTTTCCGATGGATCATAGAGTCTAAGCGCAACGACATCGTGTTTTTTATTCGCAATTTTTAATCCTTCCATAAAATCGTTTGAATCGTAAAAATCACTTACAACAAAACAAATGCTTCGTTTTTTGATGACATTTCGAAAATATTTTAACCCTTGACTAATGTCTGTTCCTTTTCCTTTAGGTTCGTAATCAATCAAATCTCTCAAAATCATTAAAGCATGAGCTCTACCTTTTTTTGGTGGAATATATTTTTCCATTTGATCTGAAACAAAGACCGCTCCTATTTTATCGTTATTCATAACTGCCGAAAACGCTAAAACCGCAGCAACTTCCAGCATGAGTTCTTTTTTGGATTTCTTTTTTGTACCGTAGTCATTCGAACCTGAAATATCGAGAATCAAAATCACAGTTAGTTCTCTTTCTTCTTCAAAAATCTTTACAAAAGGCTCGTTAAATCTGGCAGTTACGTTCCAATCAATGTTTCTAACATCATCACCGAATTGGTAGTTTTTAACTTCAGAAAACGCCATTCCCTTCCCTTTAAACGCAGAGTGATACTCCCCTGAGAAAACTTGTTTTGTAAGTCCTCGGGTTTTAATCTCTATCTCTCGAACTTTTTTAAGAAGGTCTTTGGTGTTCATTTGTTGATACTATTAAGGTACTTCTACTCGACTTAGTATTTTATTTACAATATCAGTAGCGTCAATACCTTCCGCCTCTGCTTCGTAAGTTAAGCCGAGACGATGTTGCATTACATCTGGAGCAATTGCGCGAATATCTTCGGGGATTACATACGCTCTTCCATTCAAAAAGGCGTTTGCTTTACCTGCGAGCGCTAAGTTTATACTTGCTCTTGGCGAAGCTCCAAATGAAATCAGGGGCTCAAGATTACCAAGATCATATTTCTTTGGTTCTCTTGTTGCAAAAACGATATCAATTATATATTTCTCTATTTTTTCATCCAAATAAATCTCGCGAACCATCTCTCGCAGACGCAAAATATCATCTGGCTTTGTAACCTGTGTCGCTTTTGCTAAACCTTCTTTTCGAACATTACTTCGGAGAATTAACATTTCCTCTTCTTGAGAAGGATATCCTAATTTTACCTTCAACATAAAACGATCGACTTGTGCTTCTGGTAATGGATATGTCCCCTCCTGTTCGATGGGGTTTTGCGTTGCTAAAACAAGGAAAGGTTTTGGTAGAATAAAAGTTTCATCACCTATCGTAACTTGACGTTCCTGCATAGCTTCCAATAAGGCAGATTGTACTTTTGCCGGAGCACGGTTAATCTCATCAGCTAAAATAAAATTCGCGAAAATCGGTCCTTTTGTTACAGAAAAGGCTTGTGTCTTTTGATTATAAATCATCGTACCCGTAACATCGGCTGGAAGTAAGTCTGGTGTAAATTGAATACGACTAAATTCACCACCAATTACTTTGGAAAGTGTGTTAATCGCCAACGTTTTCGCCAAACCTGGAACACCTTCCAATAAAATATGACCATCTGCTAAAAGTGCAATTAGCAATCGTTCCATCATTCGATCCTGACCAACGATCACCTTTGACAATTCCTTTCGCATCAAATCAAGTAAGGGCGTTTCTTGCTGAATTTTTTCAGACAATTGTCTTATGCTTTCTGCTGGAGTTAGCTCTTCCGATTTATTTTCTTCCATAGTGTGACTTCTATTTACTACAAATATGCCGAATGATAAGGCTAAGCGAGCCTTTAGACGTGTTAATTTATGTTAAGGAGCTTATTATCAACAACTAATATATCTAAACGGCTATAAGCCCCGCTATTAAAGTCGTTTAGCTAATATGAAAAAAATATCCTTTTAATACTTATTGATTTACAGGGTTTTATATACCTTTGCCTACTGAATCTTCATAATTTAGATATTATGTTAAATATTAATTTGCTATATTCATCGTGAATTAACTGATACACCAAGGCCAAAATTATGGAAAATCATCATAAGGAGCGTTTATGTTTAGAATGTGAGGCGACTTTGAACGGCAGAAAAGATCAAAAGTTTTGTTGTGATTATTGTAGGAATACATATAACAATAGACAAAATGAAGACGCCAACAACTACATGCGAAGAATAAACAATATCCTACGCAAAAATCGTCGAATATTAGATCAATTAAATCCCAAAGGAAAGAAAACGGTAGATGCTATGGTTTTGGCTGAGGAAGGTTTTAACTTTCATTACTTTACGAACATCTATACTACTAAAAAAGGGAGTCAGTATATTTTTTGTTATGATCAAGGATACTTAAAGCTGGAGGGCGAGCAGTATATGCTTGTTCATAAGCAGGATTATGTGAAGTGATGGTGTTGGCTATAGCACAGAGGACGGGGAGAACCTCACCTGTGCCTACCATACCGTCGGTAGAGTTGCACAGAGAAAAACAATTTACACACTTGGGTTTTTTGTTTAGTAGACGGTTCTCTCGATACAATGCTCCTATCGTCGCATCACTCGAGCACCTTTATTTCGAATTTCATACGAAGATGTTAAAATGGATTATAATATAGTAAGGTGATCGCGTTGTGCTGAGTAGACCGAAATAAGTGTTTTTGTATGGAGTGAAGCGAAAAAAATGTATATAGAGAACCGGCAGATTTGCCTTAATTTAAGTTAAAAACCACAACTCCCAATCATTAATCAAGAAAAAACTCTGTCTCCCTCAGCGATTCTCAGCGTCCCCTGTGCTACAACCCTCATTTCAAAAACTTATACTGAATAGTAAGATAACCATTTATACCATCGGAAGGTAAAATCCCAGGTCCAGGATAGCCTGTTGCTCTTCGTGTAAAGTATTTTTGGTTAGTGAAGTTATTTACGCCGAATTCAATTTGAAAATGCTTTTCGAATTTATATCTCCCTGAAAAATCAAAAACATGATAGGCTGGAACTAGTCCGATTACAGCATCACCCGAAGGTTCGATAGCATTTGAAGCATCAGAGAATTGCTCTGAATTATAGCTGAATTGCACTTTCCAACTCCAGTTTTTGTATTCTACATTCAATCCTGTTTTAACCATTATTTCACTTACATATTCCACTCTATTTCCGACAAAATTTGGTTCTTTTGAAGAGATATAATTGGCATCAATGTACGAGGTGTTCACAAATGTTTTTACAGACCATATTTTAGAATCTGAAATCAGCTTTGCCCAATCCATTTCCATAAACACTTCGAGTCCGTAGTTTTGAGCGTCTCCAATATTTGTTCTTTCTTTCTTAATAGACATTGGTTTTGGGGCTAATCCAATTTTATCTCCGTAGAAGATATAGAAAGCAGAGACGTCATAAATAAAATAGTCCTTTTTCAAGCCACGCCAGCCAAGTTCTGCAGTAAATCCATATTCATCTCTTATGTTGGTGTCGATATCAATATTCGGGTTGTTTACTCTTATATCTGAGAAATTTATGGCTCTGTAATTCTGAGTAAAATTAGTATAGATTGTAGATTGCTCTTTTACTTTGTAAGACGTCCCAAATCCAAACAATGGCACTTGACGCTTGATAGTGTTCGTGTCATTTACAACATAAGTTTGCAACGTATCATTATTAAGTGGATGAATGCTATATCTTTTGTAAAAACCTTGCGATCCACTTGAAATTCTTTCAAACCTTACTCCCGCATTTAGCTTCCATTTTTTTCCTAAATAAATAATATTTTCCAAAAACAACGCCTGATTGTTTGAAGGGTAAGAAAACGAAGATGTCTCTAAATCATTTCGATTTAAAAAAGTGAAATCGGCATCATCTCCAGACGAAGCTCTTCCTTGTTCAGTTGTGGTGTTCCCTTTGTAAAGTCTGCCCCCTACAACGAAGGCGCCATTAATTTTATCTGAAAATCTATATTTTTTTAGATAACGTAACTCTGCGCCCATATTCTGAAAATCAGAATAAATCATTTCTCGAGAACCTCCTTGATCAGTTTGTGTTACTTTTCCCAAAAAGCCAAGTGATTTACGGTTAGAGATCATTCCAAAAGAGCGCAGATTTATTTTTCCGAATTTCTTTAAATCATAATCTGAAGTGACTGCCAACAAATTCCAATCTACGCCAAACCAGTTTCTATCGCGGACACTTTGTTGAGGATCTTCTTCAAAAGCTAAATCTGTAAGTCCACCGGCTTGTCTTGCTAAATAATTCATGTGAGTAAATTCAACACCAACTGTCCAGTTTTCATTCAAATAATAGCCCATTTCTGCAAAAACCTGATGTTGGTGAAACTTGCTGTTTTCTCTATAGCCATCACCTCTTTTATATTGATGATAAACTTGATAGTAGAATCTTTTATTCGTTCCAGAAACTCGATTGAAGGTACTTAAATAACCATATCCGCCGACTGTGTTTCTTGTTGTAAATTCAAAAGGAGAGTGTTTTACAGGCTCTCGAATAACGAAATTCAACAATCCTCCGAATTGCGTTCCAAACTGAAGTGCTGCTGAACCTCTTAAAATTTCAATGCTTTTTAGTGCTTCTATCGGTGGAGTATAGTAACTTTCAGGATAACCTAAAGCATCTGCACTTATATCATATCCATTTTGACGCGTATTGAAATTTGCTGTTCTTTTTGGACTTAGCCCTCTCCCGCCAATGCCCATTTGGATTCCTGCTCCGTCATTTTCCCAAATGTTAATTCCAGGAATTTTCGCAAATACTTCTCTTGGGTTTCCCAATGATTTTGCGCCACTTAAATTCTCTAACTCTATAATTGAATTTGTTCCATTATTTAGTCTTACTCCTTTTATTGCTGGCATGAATCCTACATCAAAATTGGCCATTCTTCTCTTAACGATTTGAACCTCTCCCACTTCTTGTGTTTGATATTTCATTATTATCTCAACGGGATCCGCATTTTGAATATAGTATTCCGTAGTTTCAAATAATGTTAACGAACATCTTAAGGTGTCTCCAACATTTGCTTTAATTTGAAATTTTCCATTAATCGTTGATCTTGTTATTTTTCCGTTTGAGATATTTTCAATTTTCACGCTTGGTATTGACTCGTTCTGATCATCTTTCACCACACCATTGACCACGTTTTGTTGCGCCCAACAAACTGAAATGCAAAAAATAAATACTATGTTGACTAATCTACTAATCATGATAAGGTTCTATCCAATCTCTATGGAATAAATTATATTTTTTCTGCGTTAAATCGTGACGTTTATCAACAAAAAGTTTTGAAGGTCTACCGTTCAAACTTACATATATTTCAGCATGTATGGCAGGATTTTCAATCTTAAACTTTTGGTTACCGTAATGTAAAGTCTTTCCGCTAAATTCATTTTCCAGAAAACGAGCATATTGCAAAATCATATCCGGTTGCGTCGCCATTTGATCTTCTTGTGTTCTCGTTAAATAATTCGCATTATTGATTTCAGAAGTTCTTCCTGTTTTTCGATCTTTCATATAAAAAACAGCATGTCCCTCTTTATGCATGAGCATTACTCTCCAAGAAAATCTGAATCCTTCTTCATTCCAATATAAGTTTCCAGGGTATAAAATGTATCTCATAGGAACTAATAATTGAACTAAAACATAAGTTGTAATCAATGCTATTTTTAATCCTTTTGGGATTAGCTGTCTTTCGGATTGAGTTTTCTTCTGCTGTTCTTTTGCTCCAAACAACTTTTTCAAACGGAAAAGAATCTTTTGATGGAATCTTTCGCCAAAGAAAATTAGCGTAGAGAAAATCATAACCCATGGAAAAACTCCAATTGGGAAGAGCAACCAAGTTGTAATGTGAAAGACGATAACTGCAAAATATGCAAGCAATCTGGTTCTGCGCATCATCAAGAACAAAACAATAAACAAGTCGTAAATGCACCCAAACCAACTAAAAACATAAGCGGTAATTTCGTTTCTTAAAATGTCCCCAACAAAAGCTCTACTGTGGTGTGCATGTAGCCATGTTTTAAGTGGTTCTGCTCGAATAAGCCAATCGTAATTTATTTTAGCTAAGCCCGCGAAGATATAAACGACAGCTAACTGAAACTTGAGAATTCCAATTGTCCATGCAGCGGTTGTTTTTTGCTTTATACTTGGTTTTAAAAGTACATCCAAAGAAAAGTCTTTGTTTGCAGGGAGAAAAATCAGCAAAAAGCTCATTAGACTCACGAAGTAATAGTGATTTAAGTAATTCGATTTATCCAATAACTCTACATAAGTGAAAGAAATAAAAAAAGTGAGTGCTGCTACTCGATAACCCAATCCAAGGATGATTAGTAACGCAGAAACTATCATTAAAATAAATGGCAAATACATCCAGTTCCCCGGCAAAGTTTGCACCCATTCAAAGCCTAAATAGCCAAAATAAAACTCAGGATCGATATAAAGAGATTTCACCCACCCCTTTGAGACAAATCTCATAGAGCCATACAAGAGCAAAGCCCCAAAAATTATTCTGAAAATAATTAGCGGGGCTATAGAAACTCTTTTAAATAGAGCTTTTGATATTATAATCTTTAAGCTTTTAGTCGCCGTCATTGTCTTGGTAGGTAATCAACACACCAAACGCTGAAGTCATGTCGGTTTTGATGTGTACTACATGGCTTTGCAACATTAAATATAATTCGTTTAAACCGCTGATATTTGAATCCAATGCTTCTTCAAACGTAGTACTGAAAGACTGCACCTTATTTATCATTTCACCAAAATTCGAGTCGATCGTATTATCTAATTCGCTTCTTTCAAGGTGAATTAAATAGTCATCCAAACCAACACCTGCAGAGGCTCCTGAATAACTATTGCCATTGTAAACTTTACGCAAAGCTATTAAACTTGCCTCTAAAAGCTCCAATGAGATTCCGCTATATCTTGCCTCAATGTATTCTGGCAAGGGTACATCTAAGCTCTGTTTCCCTAATGGAATTCCGACTTTTGCTGTTTTCGCCAACTCAAAGTCACGATTAAATTCATTAATAAATAATGAAAAAGCCGAAGTTGAAGAAGTTCCTGTAGACTCATTAAACGTAGATTTGTAAGATGCCCATTCTGATTTTATTGTATTCGACTCAGAAAGCATTTTATTAATAACATCCTCAACGTAATTAGAACAATTTGTGATATTCTGAAGTGAATCTAAAGCTCCAGCTCTGAACAACAAATAGTCTAGAGCAGGCAATCCAATTGCATCTACATTTGCAGCAGAAGACAGTAAGTACGAGCCAGAAGAAATATTGTTTTGGATACCAGCTGTATCCACTGGATAAGTAGCAATTGCTCCTTTCATCCCAATGTTTCTAATTGGACCAAAATCAAATATTTTAACGGTTTGCCAAGTTAAATACGCTTGTTTCCAGCTATCTCTCAACACTTCAAGATTCTGTTGATTTTTGTCATTCTTAAAAATGATAAAATTCGCTTCTAAATCAACTATATTGTTATTGAACTCATCTATAGAAGGAATAATAACATTGGTTGACAAGTTTGTTGCTAAGGCGTTTTTATCAAATTCTTCCTGAGGAACTTCTTCTTCTTTTTTACAAGAATTAAACAGAATCCCTAAAGAAACACCGATCAAAAATGTGTATAGAACAGGCGTATTTAACTTCATGTTTTTAGTATTTTGCTTGAATTGTAGAAATAATTCCATTCAAATCTGCAACAGACATGTTCCAGAAATTTTCATTGAACTGATTCATCAATGCTTCATGCTCTGTAGCAGACATTCTTCTCGTTTCTAAAGGAGAGTATCTCAAATTTAAAGCAAACGCATAGGCTTCAGATAATTCATGTAAAAACATTGCTTCATCTGTTCCAAAGTTGTCTATTGCTCCTTGTAAGTAAGCTATTGCCTGATATGCTGATATTTCCTCCCATTCTTTACGTATGGCTAGAATCGCCTCATCTCTATCTGACAAGACATCATTTGAAATTGCAGCTCTTCCTTTCAAGAAGTTATTCATCATGTCTGCATTGCAGTTCAAAATAGCATCTTGGCTATTGCAGTATTTACCCCAAAATCTATTAGGAACTGTTGAAGGGAAATCAGGGTCAACTCCAAAATAACCAAAGGCTTCGTCAAAATGATGCTCCATAGCAGTGTAGTATTTTCCATTTCCAGGGTCTTCCGCAGTCGTGTTGTCTACGTCCATTTTACCAGATCCAAAATAAACATTCAATGCTTGGTTCATAAAAACAGCACCCATCAATCCTTTTTCAATTAATTGAACATATTCAACACCATTTTGATTTACTAAATATACTGAACCAGAAGCAGTAGTTATTGTTCCAGCCTGACCATTTGAAGCCGTGTTTGCATTGCTTTGGCTTGATACAGCCAAACTATCCATCCATTCTTCAAACATGGCAACATCAGCTATAAAGCATTTGTTTTTCAATTGCTTCGAAGATGAAAAACTAAAGTTTCCACCACCATTGTCGCCAGTATTGGCAAACATGTCTTTTAATGCTTGAGCACTAACTGTAGTTGAATTTCCAGACTTCATTAATGTCACCATTTCTGACAATTGATTTAATCGGTCTGTTTGACCAGAATAACTAACTGTTGAGTTTCCGTCTCCATCTGTAAAAGAATACGTGTTTGGAACAGTGTATGAGTCGTCTGCACCATCCTCAGGATAAATACAACTTCCATCATCTTTTTTAGCATCCTGATTAAAATTAGTTGCAGCAGGATCTGTACAACCTTCTTTTCTACAAGCAACTACCGATGTCGCAACCACAAGAAGCATTAAAAATTTCTTAAGCATAATTATTAGTTTTTCTAGATTTTAATTTTGGCACAAAGAAACAGCGGGTATTCATTTTTCACAATACCACTTTTATGGTATTTTAGAATCGTTTTAAATAAGAGTGATGTCTTGATTTTTTCTGCGATTATTGTTCGAAAAAAATGCAACTTCGAGACTTTTCTGTAAAATCTTTAATTATTTTCGTAATTAATAAACATATCCATTCCTGTCGTGTTATTTAGATAAGAAAAAACAAAATGAAAGAGGATAGAAAAGTGTTTAATGATCTAACTCCAGAGGAAGAGTTCGTAATTCTAAAAAAAGGAACTGAACGACCTTTTACTGGGAAGCTTTTAAACAATAAGGTTGAAGGAACTTATATATGTAAACAGTGCGAAGCTCCGCTTTATACTTCTGAAGCAAAGTTTGATTCTTCTTGTGGCTGGCCTTCTTTTGACGATGAAATCCCTGGGGCGGTTGAGAGAATCCCAGATGCTGACGGACGCAGAACAGAAATTGTTTGCGCTAATTGTAAAGGCCATTTAGGTCATGTTTTTTTAGGAGAAGGCTTTACCGTCAAAAACACAAGACATTGTGTGAATTCAATTTCCATGAAGTTTGTCCCAAATTAGTAGTAATTAATTCGCTAAAATCTTAAACTCAGTTCTTCGGTTATCTTGGTGAGCAGCCTCTTTTTCAGACTTCAATTTCATATCGTTTATCTCTTCATCCGAATTAATCGGTTGTTCCTCACCATATCCAGCAAACTCCAATCGACTTTTATCTATTCCTTTATCGATTAAATATTCTACTACCGTTTTAGCTCTGTTTTTAGAAAGATCCTTATTGTATTCGGCAGAACCCCTTGAATCCGTATGGCCTCCAATTTCAATTTTCAGATTTGGATTCTCAATTAATAATTTTGTAAGTCGATTTAACTCAATTTCTGATTCACTTCGAAGGGTGTACTTATTCAAATCAAAGAATATATTTCTTAAAACAATTGATTCTCCTACACCGACTCTTTTCAAGTCAATTATTTTTTCAACTTCTTTATAATCTGAATCCTTCGTAACATCAAAATTCTCAGAATGGAACAAATAACCGTCTGCTTTTACAGCAATACCATAATTTTTTCCCCCAGGAAGTGAGACAAGATAACGTCCTGTTTTAGCATCAGAACTAAACTCAGCAATGACTTCGTTTGTTTCGTTATCTACTAATTCAATCTCAGCTTTAAGTGGTTCTTTTGTTTTGTCGTCTCTTACGACCCCTTTTAAAATAGCTAGTTGACTTCCTGTTACCTCCACTTTAGGCTCAATTACATTTGCTCTAACGGGAACCGATGAATTTGCAAGTAAAATATCTTCTGAATTCAATATTGGCTCCTTTACAGGGCCTAGTAATGTAACCTTGTATAAATCATTATGTCCAAAACCTCCTTTTCTAAAGGAAGTCATGTAGGCATCTCTACCGTTTGCTGCAACTAAAAAAAAGATATCATCATCGGGAGTATTAACAGGATAGCCAATATTTTCTGGATCCGACCAACTACCGTCTGCTTGTTGAATAGATTTAAAAATATCGTATCCACCCATAGAGTTGTGACCCTTAGAAGAGAAATAAAGCGTTTTACCATCAGGGTGAAGGAAAATTCCGTCTTCGTCATATTTTGAATTAATATTGTCAGGTAACCTTTTTACATCTAACCACTCCTCTTTATCCTCATTCCAGAAGGCAATAAAAATATCACGATCTTTTGGCTCTCCTCTGTTATCAGGAGGTCTTTCACTTACAAAAAACAACCTTTTCCCATCTGACGAATACCAAGCTGAGGCCTCGTGATATGGGCTACATATTTCGTCATTAAAACTTTTAGGTTTGCTCCATTCATTCCCAACACGTTTACTTTCATATAAGTTTCCATCTCCTTTATCGTCTATGTATACAATCATTTTACTTCCATCAGGACTTAGTGCCACAGGAGCGTCGTGCCCCTTGGTATTAATAGGGTCACCTATGTTTGTTGACTTTGACCAATCTTTTGAATCAAGTTTATTTGAAGTATAAACATCTTCAAAGTACTGATCAATCATTTCATCCTTACCTCCGCCAGTTGTTGTTGGTCTTTGGCTTGTAAAAAATATCTCAGAAGCATCAGCGGTCATAATCATTCCGTATTCAGGATATTCAGTGTTAACCATATTGCCCATATTATCAATCCACACTCTCACTGGGTTTTTTACTAATTCCTTTCCTGACTTACATTCATAGATTAATTTGTTGACTTCCATCACTACAGCTAATTCAGTTTTAGGGTCTAGTCTTTTTTTATGTGCTTCATAGTGTTTAATAGCATTATCCCATTCAGATTGAAGGTGATAACCTCTACCAATAAAATAGTGGATGTCTGGATTCTTGTTAGGATTTAAATCAAATGTCGCTTGAAAATATTCCAATGCTTTAAACTTATCTACTGAATTCAAATAACACAGACCTATCTGAAAGTTCAGATAAGCACTTTTCGGGTTAAAAGCATAGGCCTTTAAATAAAGTGGCAACGCTTTACTATATCTAGGGAATACATTAGGTCCGACCAACTCATCTGCTTGCTCGAGATAATCTAATGCTTCTTTAAACTCTTTTTTATTGTCTTTAAAGTTTTTCTTATCGAATGTCACCTCCTTTTGTGCTAATAAAAAAGAGCAAGAAAAAATAATAATGGATGATATAATAAATCTGTTCATTACTTAGAAATTAAGTTTCCGCAACTCGTGCTTTGATAGTATTTGCTCGCGATCTCTACACCTAAATTTGCAGCTTCCGACCAATCTTCGCAGGCTTTTTCAACCTCACGATTCATTTCATAAGCAACCGCTCTGTTGTAATAAGCAACACCCAAGTTTTTATCATTTTGGATTGCTTTTGTACTGTACTCGATTGCTTTATCATAATTTTCTTTCTTTAGATAAACTCCGGCAACATTATTATAGGCTGAAGCATAGTCTTTTTTAATCTGAATTACCTTTAAGAAGTCTTGAAGTGCCCCATCGTAATCTTTATTATCAAATTTTGCATATCCCCGGTTGTTTAAAGCAATGTAGTTGTCTTTATCTAACGCCAAAGCTTTACTGTAAGCCTGTATAGCACCTGTATAGTTTCCTTTTAATCGAAACGTACTACCAAGATTATTAAATGCAAGAACCATTTTGGGGTTATGTACAGTTGCTGATTTGTAATCATTTATAGCCTGATCTAAGTTATCTAGCATCTTATTTGCGCTACCTCTGTCATTATAGGCATCAGCAAAATCATTCTTTAATGAAATAGCCGCAGTAAAATCACTCTTTGCCTTTTCGTAATCATTCAATT
>Ga0114916_1000620_pt1 | contig 22874 bp, 20 predicted proteins | sample MalvirAntarct_66_FD_83501 | JGI IMG/M metagenome (GOLD analysis project Ga0114916, IMG submission 83501) | Marine viral communities from the Global Malaspina Expedition - Malaspina viral metaG Antarct_66 | ecosystem: Environmental > Aquatic > Marine > Oceanic | place: West Anvers Island... | reverse complement strand
TGCAGATAGACGGTAATCTGATTACTTCACGCAACCCAGATGATATTAATAATTTTGTCGCAGCGATTGATAAAGCTTTAACATAAGCTGCAATCGTTTTAACTTAGAGTAATTTTTATTCATTATCTATAAGGATATAACACTATGACACAGCCTAATCCAAACGATACCAAATTTGAGCAACAACGTTCTGATTCTGCTAAAGCAGCGCTTAAAAGCCAGACGGAAGATAATCATACAGAAGACACTGAAGCAGCCGCAGAGCGTATTGCTGATAACTTGGAAACGAAGGAAGATAAATAGCTTCTTAAGTATGAATATATGAGTTAAATGTAAATAGGAGTTACTATGAGCAATTCAGTAAAAGATATGGATGAGCAAGAACAAGAGATTAATCAACTTGTAGAAGATATCAATCCTCGTGCTGATAACTCTCCTGATAGTTTAGCAGAAGCTACGACTGTGCCTTTAGCAGACGATGAGCTAGGCGGTACGGCTAGTGAAGAAGATATCCAAAAAAATAAATAAGTCTTAGATTATAAGGCTGCTATCTACATTTCATGTTTACTTTTGATTGGTACTAACAATTTAGTCATCTTACTTACCAATAATCAGATATTCTTAAAACCATAACAAAAAACTGCTGTTAGACCAGCAGTTTTTTGTTATAATTGGCGTCATATTTAAATACGGTTTAGATTATTCTAAATGGTTTTAAATGACAGTTATGACTCATTGAGCTTGTCGTACACTAGGTCAACTCTAGTAATGCAGGGTTGTCCTGAATGACGTACAGGCTATTTTATTGACTATTCTATTGCTCCTCGATACTTAAACTTTTAAGGTTATCTTGGTGCTCTTAGCATTGCCGGAGAGATTTATGCTAACTAATGCCGATCGCGAACAAATCATTGCTCAATACCAACGTGGTGAAAGTGACACTGGTTCACCAGAAGTTCAAGTAGCTTTGTTAAGTGCTCGCATCAACGATCTACAAAACCATTTTAAAGCACATAAAGCGGATCACCATAGCCGCCGTGGTCTTATCCGTATGGTTAATACCCGTCGTAAACTGCTTGATTACCTAAAAGGTAAAGATCTTGGTCGCTATACCACCCTTATTAGCCAGTTAGGTCTACGTCGTTAATTTGACGACAGTAGTACAAATGGTTGCTAAAACGAGATATGCCTTAACTGGGAAGTATTTTAGATTTTTTGCGCAGCTATTTGGAACTTGCTTGTTGATATCGATAAAATAGATTTTTCTAAAAACGGTGTGGAATAGTTTCACGCCGTTTTTTTATGCTTATCAGTATGGTAAGAGTTTAAGTACAGAAACAAAAGCTTATATTTAACTAATTATTAAGAAATAGATAGTAGTGCATTAGGTTGGTCAATGACCATAAATCACTGTAAAATAATGCCTTAGTCGGTTTTTGCACTGTTTATGATAGATAAACATGCATAGGTAAAGTAGTTAAAAGCCTCCATAGATGGAGTGGTTTTGATGCTATAAAAATCCAAATGATCGTTATAGCAAACCGAATTTTAGCATTAACCAATATGCAGGGCTAAGCGAGCTAGACAAGCCAGTAGCATAAGATAAATATTTGATAATAATAGTTTCGATAGACAGGATTTATAACTGTAAAGACAGTCAATTAGAAGCTATATACAAAGAATTTTAATGACAGATATCAGTGTTTTTTGTGCTGATATTATTTCGTCAGTCAATATTAGGAAAATTATATGACAATGTTTAATACCATTAAGCGTGAATTCCAATACGGTAACCAGCAAGTTGTTATCGAAACAGGACGTATTGCGCGTCAAGCCAACTCGATTTTAGTCCACATGGGCGGCGTTACTGTATTGGTAGCAGCGGTTGTAAAGTCTGATGCTAAAGAAGGTCAAAACTTCTTTCCATTGACCGTAAACTACCAAGAAAAAATGTATGCAGCAGGTAAAATTCCAGGTGCTTACGGCAAACGTGAAGGTCGCGCGAGCGAGTCTGAAACCTTAACCTCGCGTCTGATTGACCGCCCAATCCGTCCACTATTCCCTGAAGGCTATGTAAACGAGATTCAAATCACAGCGACGGTTGTGTCATCTGATAAAACTCAATCAGCGGATATCGCAGCACTAATCGGTGCTTCAGCAGCGTTAGCTATCTCTGATGCCCCGTTCAATGGTCCTGTTGCTGCGGCGCGTGTTGGTTTTATCAATGGCGAATACGTACTGAACCCGACCCTTGAAGAGCTTAAAGAAAGTGATCTTGACTTGGTCGTCGCTGGTACCAAGTCTGCAGTATTGATGGTTGAGTCTGAAGCTGCAGAGCTATCAGAAGATCAAATGCTAGGTGCGGTCTTATACGGTCATCAGCAGCAGCAAATCGTTATCGATAACATTGCCTCAATGGCAGAAGAAATTGGTACTGCTAAGCAACAATATACCGCTCCTGTACGCGATCAAGCATTAGAGACCAGCATGAAAGAGCAGTTCGGTACGCAAGTATCTGACGCTTATACCGTTACTGATAAGCAAGCTCGTTATGCGAAACTTGACGAAATCAAAGACGCTGCTCTTGCTGCTCTTGCTGCTCTTGCTGGTGATGCTGAATCAGAAGCGTATAGCAATAATGTTGCTGAGCTTAAAGAAATCTATAACGATCTAAAATATCGTACCGTTCGTGACAATATCTTGTCAGGCAAGCCACGTATTGACGGTCGTGATTTAGAAACCGTTCGTGCCCTTGATGTACAAGTGGGCGTATTACCATTTACTCATGGTTCAGCATTGTTTACACGTGGTGAAACCCAAGCATTGGTAACGACTACCCTTGGTAATACTCGTGACGTCAATATGATTGACTCGCTAGCGGGTACCATTCGTGACCATTTCATGTTGCATTATAACTTCCCACATTTCTCAGTAGGCGAAACAGGTCGTGAAGGCATTCCTAAACGTCGTGAAATCGGTCATGGTCGTCTAGCACGCCGTGGTGTACAAGCGATGCTGCCTGATAGCGATCGCTTCCCATATGTTATCCGTGTGGTTTCTGAGATCACTGAATCAAACGGTTCATCGTCTATGGCTTCTGTTTGCGGCGCAAGTTTGGCATTGATGGACGCTGGTGTGCCAATTAAAGCACCAGTTGCTGGTATCGCTATGGGTCTTGTTAAAGAAGGCGAGCGTTTCGCGGTATTGTCTGACATCTTAGGTGATGAAGATCATCTTGGCGATATGGATTTTAAAGTCGCTGGTTCTAAAGACGGTATTACTGCTCTACAAATGGACATTAAAATCGAAGGTATTACCCCAGATATCATGGAGCAAGCGTTAAAGCAAGCTCATGCTGGTCGTATCCATATCTTAGACGCGATGAACAAAGTATTGCCTGAAAGCCGTACTGAAATCAATGCTCATGCACCTAACTATGCCGTAATTGAGATCAATCCGGATAAAATCCGTGATGTTATCGGTAAAGGCGGCGCAACGATTCGTCAGCTAACGGAAGAAACTGGTGCGGTTATCGACATTGATGATGCTGGTACCATCCGTATCTTTGGTGAAAACAAAGCGGCAACTAAAGCGGCAATTGCTAAAATTGAAGCAATCACAGCAGAAGTTGAAGTAGGTAAAACTTACGAAGGTACGGTTGCTCGTATCGTTGACTTCGGAGCCTTTATTAACGTATTGCCAAATACTGATGGTCTCGTGCATATCTCGCAAATCGCTGATGAGCGCGTAGAAAACGTATCTGACTATCTAAAAGAAGGTCAAATCGTGAAAGTATTGGTTCAAGACGTTGATAATCGTGGTCGTATCAAATTGACTATGAAAGGTATTGAGCAGAGCTAATGCTTGATATTTGATAGCGTTAATATTTAAAAACCGCCTTGAATCACTTATTATGAGTGCTCAAGGCGGTTTTTTTATGGACGTAAAATATAACTAAAATTAGAAAATATGCTATATGGCAACGTCTTTAGGTACATGGATATCAATGCGAAGCTTAGGTAAATTTGCTAAATAATGGGCTATGAGAGGCAATATATCAATATGCCAATCTAATGGAAGCGCGTTTGTTATAAGAGACTCATTGGTCGAAGGATTGGCTTCATTGCGTGAATGGCTATAAATAAGGGGACGGGCAAGCAGAGCAATGTGACGGATACTTTGATAGCGTATCAGCGTTGTCAGTTGTTGTCGTAAATCTACTAAAGCTGCCGTCAACCAGCGTACTCTTACTGGATGATAAGGGTGATCTGATATAACAAGGTTGGCAATATAACTGGGTTGGTTGCCATTACTACTGATACTAAGCCCAGCCTGTTCACGTATGCGTTTATGCAGCAAACAGCTACCAACCATTAAGCTACCATCACGGCACGCACGATAGTAACGTTGATAATTATCAGGATATAGGGTTTTTGCGCGAGTCAAAATAGGATCTAAAAGGAGACCAGCGCTATTAACAGGAAGTATGAGCAGCTGAGCGCTGCTATTTAGAATAGGATTATGAGTGAGTTGCAAAGATGCCATCATCAACCCCTGAATAAAAGCATACATTATTTGGCGATAACTGCTAATTAGTGGTGGTTTTAACCGCAGTATCAGCCTCTAATTGGGCAATTTGTTGCTCAAGTAATGCGATTTCTTGAGCCTTAAGTTCGGTTAATTGTTTGGTCATGGCAATCTGTTCAGCAGCGAGCTTTTCTTGTTCGGCTAAGCGCTTACGTTCATCTTCTAAACGATCAATCTCTTCTTTGGCTAAGCTGTTCGTTTTTGGTAATGGGGCTTCTAAGATGGCTTTAGAATCTGGGATATCAGAATCCGTCATGCTAGCGCTACCTTGATTTTCATCATCAATAATATTATTAACGTCATCTTCTAATGGTACAGAAGCAATCTGTGTAGACTTATCTTGTTCAGAAGTCACCGGCAAATTTTCAGCAGAGCTCTGATTAGATTGAGGTGCCGTGCCTTTCCAAACGAAATAACCGATTAACAGCACAATTAATAAAATACCAAACCACCATTTTTGACGTGGCTTAGCAGAATGGGTAGATTTTTTTGAGACTTTATGGGAGAAAGGACGCATTTTTTTGCTTTTCATACTACGTTCAATTTAGGTTAAAGATATCCTGCCATACTATAGCAAACTCGAAATAAAAAAGCCCATCTATTGATAGAAGGGCGATTAAATACAGCATTGTTTATAGCAATCATGAGATATGACTGTCTGATCGTCAAATATAAAGAGTTATTCTTTGAATTTGACCGTCCCACTGGTTCCGGTAATCATAGCGTCACGAGTTAATTGGTCCTCAAGATGGTTCTTTGCGCTGATCTCATCAGGATCAGGGCGATGTTCAGTATGCCCGCATAGCGTACATTCAATATATTCATCAGGCGCTGGCACAACGATATTGACCTGTACTACCGCATCCATGACCTGACATTTCGGGCAGCGAACGCCCGCTAAAAACTGCCGCTTTGGGCGCGTTGATTGATAGCGCATTTAAATCACCTCGCGTGTTATTAAGGCATTGGCAGCCGTACTACTTTTAGTCTGGTCTTCAGTATCAGAAAAACCGCTATGACGTAGCAAAGCATCAATACTGGCGCTACGACCACGGAAGTTTTCAAAATTCACCTTAGCTGGAAAACTACCGCCCACTGATAAAATAGTCTCACGGAAGGCTTTACCTGTGATGGGATTAAAAATGCCGTCTTCTTCAAATTTACTAAAAGCATCAGCAGACAACAGCTCTGCCCATTTATAAGAATAATAACCAGCGGCATAACCACCAGCAAAAATGTGACTAAAGCCATTGGCAAAGCGGTTGTAATCAGGCGTCTGTAAAATGGCAATATCATTACGTACGCTGTTAAGCGTAGTCAAGATACCTTCATAATTAAGCGCTGGCGTGTGCGCATGAATCAACAAATCAAACAAAGAAAATTCGATTTGACGGAGCGTTTGCAAACCACTTTGGAAGTTTTTGACTGCCAATAGCGCATCGAGTTTCTCTTTTGGTAATGGCGTGCCAGTTTCGACATGACTGCTAATAAGAGCAATACCTTCCGCCTCCCATGCCCAGTTTTCCATAAACTGGCTTGGCAGCTCGACCGCATCCCACTCAACGCCATTGACCCCAGCAACATCACCTACCGTTACTTGAGTCAACAGATGATGTAAACCGTGACCAAACTCATGAAACAAGGTGACAACTTCATCATGAGTCAATAAGCTTGGCTTACCATCGAGTGCTGGGGTGAAGTTACCGACCATAAAGCACACTGGTAGCTGTTGGTGGTTTTGCTCTTCATAACTATAACGTGACTGAAAGCCACTCATCCAGGCGCCGCCGCGTTTACCACTACGGGCAAATAAATCAAAATAAAAACCGCCAAGCAAGTTATCATCAGCATCAAATAACTGATAAAAACGCACCTCATCATGCCAGCGTGATACGGATTCATTTTGCTCTTGTACTTTGATGCCGTATAAACGCTCAACGATAGCGAATAACCCGCTAATCACTTTTGGTAATGGGAAGTACGGGCGAATCTCTTCTTGTGATAAGCTGAACTCGCTTTGTTTGACCTTTTCGGCGATATAAGCACTGTCCCACGGCTGCAAATCTTCAATACCGTAATCTTGCGCATATTTTTGCAATTGCGCCAAATCTTGCGCAGCAGTTGGCGTTGCTTGCACTGCTAAATCACGTAAAAAGGTTTCTACTTCTGCCACGCTGTCTGCCATTTTGGTCGATAGCGATACCTCTGCATAGTTATGAAAACCCAATAGTCTGGCTTTTTGTTCACGTAACTGCAAAATCTCACTCATAATATTTGCGTTATTTAGAGACTGACCTTTAGCATTAGTATGCTCATCAAACTCAGAGCCGCGAGTGACATAGGCACGATATAACGTCTCGCGTAAGTTGCGATCATCGGCATGGGTCATAATGGCAAGATACACAGGAATATTTAAGCCTGCCACATAATAAGGCGTCGATAAGGTATCAATCTCTGTTTGCGTGAGCGAACCATTTGCAAGCTGGCTTGTTTTATATTGCTCACCAGCATCGGCTATTAATGCCAAACCACTTTCAGTCAAACCTGCTAACTGCTCTGTTTTAAGCGGCAACGCATAAGCTTGAGTGGCGTCTAAAACATGGTCTGAGAAAGTGGCTGATAACGTAGACAGCTTACTTTGAATGACTGCAAATTTATCTTGCTCAGCTTTTGGTAATGCGACCCCTGATAACTCAAAGCTACGTAGCGCAAGCTCAATAGCTCGTGCTCGTGCCGGCTCAAGCGCTGCGAAGAAAGCTTTATCGTTGACAATCGCTTGATAACGACTAAATAGCGGCTGATGCTGCCCAACGCGCGTACCATAAGCTGATAGCTTTGGTAACAGCTCATGATGGACATGGCGGATCTCATCATTGCTCATGACACTATTCAGATGCGACAAAATGCCCCAACTGCGATCCAATGCCAAATTGATGTGGTCAAAGTTTTTTATATCAATTAGCGCTTGCTCAGCGTCTATCGAGGTAGACGTATCCTTGCTATCTGTAGACACCTTCAACTCATCTAAAAACGCATTAGCCGTGTCAATGGCGCTGATTACTTGCTGTTGCAAAGTGCTTGGTGCAGTATCGGCAAAATCGACAAGATGTAACTTTGAAGAAATAGAAGTCATAAAAGGTTCCGTTATAAATAATGAGTTTGACAGATAAAAGGGTTTAATTTGGCGTAATTATTCAAATCGTTCAAATGATTAACAGGCATTACTGTTTATATTTTAAAGATATATTAAGATCAAGGTTTCTTAATGTTAAATAGTTTGATGTGAGGCTAATCGTTATGGTGTATTGATAAACATTGTTAATAATCAGCATTGTAATATTTAAATAATGGGTCTTCATTAATGAAAATACAAGCTGGAAGCTTGAGCTCTGCTAAGCTGTTAATCAAGTGACCTTTATTAAGGCTACTGTTATTAAGGTTATTGTGGCAAGCGTTGATATTATTTACAAAGCATCATCATTTGCTTGCAAATTAACCCTATAGCTTGTGTGGTCAAGTTGGTAGTGTAATAGGATAACAGGCGTTAATAGTGCTGTAGTATGAATAGCCTGTTAAGCATGCTATGTTATTAAGAGTATGCAGTCGCCTGACCGCAAAAATCTAGAATAAGTAACAGGCAAGGCGTACCAAAAGTAGTATTGGAAATTTATAGTCATAAAACAAGGAGTATTAAATGAAAGCAACTCTCAAAAGCTTACGCGAGACAAAGGCGAATCCAGCAGTCAGTATTTTTGTCAAAACGCACCGCGAACACCCTGCTAATGACAAAGACCCTATTGCCCTAAAAAACCAATTAAAAGTCGTCGAAGAACGTCTAACCAATGAGTATGACAAGCGTACAGCGACCACTATCTTAGACAATATCCATGCTAAGACCAAAGAGCTGAATCATAATCTTAATCTAGATACCTTAGCTATTTTTGCTAGTACTGACGATGTGCAAGTGATCCGTATGCCTATTGATACCACTGAGCGCGTGGTTATCTCACATCGTTTTGCGACCCGTGATTTAGTGCGTGATATGGCAAGCGCTGTGCATTATTATACTTTGGTATTGACTCGTGATAAGGCACGTTTAATTGAAGCCTCTAATGATCGCGTGATACGAGAGTTCGATCTAGACGATACTGCCCAAAATAATATGGAAAACATTCCTTTTCCTATCGACAATAATGGACTTCATACGACAAGCGATGGCGGATCAGATCGCTCAGCGAATAATGAGAGTAGTGCGTTAAAAGAGTTCTTTAACCAAGTAGATAAGAGTGTTCAAGAGCTGTGGGGCGAGCATAAAATGCCGCTAGTCGTAGTCGGTGATAGCAAAAATATTGGCTACTATAAAGATGTTTGTGACCGTCCGGATAATATCATCGCTACGGTATCAAACGCCACCAATCTAGATGAGGGTGGTGCACAGCATGTTATCAACAGTGTACAAGAAGCAGTAGAAGGTTATCGTACCTCCTTACACCAAGCGGCACTGGGCGAGATTGATAAAGCGCGCGGGGCGAACAAACTACAGACTGATTTGCAAGAAGTCTATCGCAGTGCTTTTCAGGGTATAGGCGATACCTTGTATGTCCGCCGTGGCTATATTCAACCAGCCAAAATTGATGAAAAAGCGCAAACGCTAAGTCTTGCGGATGATTCAAGTGCAGAAGGTATCACTGATGATGCTATTGGTGAAATCATTGAGCATGTCATTCATAATGGTGGTAAAGCGGTCTTTATGCCACAAGATATTATGAATGCAGACCAACCGATTGCTCTTGTCACCCGCTATTAATAGATGACATAGGCTCAGTAACGAATTAGCCATTGGTCATTGATAGCACATAGGTATAGTATGAGAGCATTGGTTCAGTATGAGCCAATGCTCTTTTTATATGTATGGTTTTCTAGTGCCTCGATTCTATTTCAAACGATTATTTTTTATTTTAAGCTGACCACATTTAAAACCCAATATCTACTCTATAAATACTGAGTTTATGACTACTACCATTATGACTAATACCACCTCTTTTGTACTCACAAGTTATAACATTCATAAAGGCATGTCGCCGATGAATCGCCAAGTCAAAGTTCAGGGTATTGCCCAAGCACTTGATATTATTGGTTCGGACATACTCTGTCTACAAGAAGTACAGGGGCAAAACCTTAAGCGCAATATTCAATACAACGAGTACCCTGACCAGTCTCAGCACGAATGGTTTGGTGAATATCTGCAATTAGAAAACAGTTATGGCAAAAATTCAGAGTACGATAACGGCCATCATGGCAATGCCGTATTGAGCCGATTTCCACTTGATCCCAAGCACAACGTTAATATTACGGTCAATAAGCTTGAGCAGCGCGGGGTTTTGCACTGTGAAGTGCAGCCGGTAGGTTGGGAGGTGCCAGTGGTGGTTTTATGCGCCCATTTAAACCTATTTGAGCGCGATCGTATCAAGCAATATGAAGCGATTTCTAACTATGTCCGAGATGAGATTGCCCCTAACCAGCCACTGATTTTGGCGGGCGATTTTAATGACTGGAAAAAAATGTCTTGTGATAGATTGGCATCAAGCTTGGGTATGACAGAAGCTTTTAAACATTGTCACGGCAAGCTGCTGCCTACCTTTCCAGCAAAGCTTCCTGTATTGAGCTTAGACCGTATCTATGTCCGTAATCTCAGAATAAAAGATGCTTGGGTACATACGGGTAAACCGTGGTCAACCCTGTCTGATCATCTGCCTTTGAGTGCAGAACTGGCGTTGCTATAGAGTAAAAATTATTAATGGAATAAATAACGCTAAACCGTAAAATAAACAAGGATGATAAACAATGTCTGATAAAAGCGTACCAATTACTCAAAATGCCGTAATCATACGTGAGTTTGGTGAACCTGAAGTCATGATATACCAAGATGATGTTGCCGTACCTGAGTTGACAGATGATCAAGTGCTGGTAAAAGTTGCTTATGCCGGTATCAATCCAGTCGATTATAAAACTCGTCAAGGTAAAGGCTGGGGCGCCACCAATATCCAAAAAGATAAGTTTGATCATAATCAACCAGCGATTTTGGGTTTTGATATGTCAGGCACAGTAGTTGACAGTCAAAGTACAAAATTTGCTGTTGGTGATAAAGTCGCAGCATTAACTTTTAACGGTGGATGCTATGCTGAATATGTCGCTGTTGATGCTAAAATGCTGGCACGTGTACCTGAAGCTGTCACCTTAGAGCAGGCAGGCGCATTACCTTGTATCGGACAAACGGCGCTACAGTTTGTTGAGTTCGCTGATATCAAAGAGGGCGAGCATGTAGTGATGAATGCCCCAGCAGGCGGTGTTGGTCATCTATTGATACAGCTTTTGATGAAAAAAATCGCTAAACATAATATCAAAGTCACGCTTATTTGTTCAGCAGAAAAGTATAAAAAACTGGATAGCTTGATAGATGCTAGCCAGCTTACAGGCTGGATTGACTACACCAAAAATGATCCGTTCCCTGAGCTGCGAGCCGACGTCTTATTGGATTTGGTCGGTGATGAAGCGGGTGTAAGGGCGCTAGACGTTGTCAAAGAGTCTGGACGTGTATATGTACTACCAACAATTTGGGTAGATAAACTCAAAGAAGCAGGCAGTCAAAAAAATCTAAGCGTTGAAGGTTATGCGGCTCAGCGTAATGGCGAGGATATGGCACGAGTACTACAGCTAGTGGCAGATGGTCAGCTAACTTTACGTTTGCAAAAGACTTATCCATTGTCAGAAGTCGTTATCGCCCATCATGAGCTGCAAAAAGGCGATGCTTTTGGTAAATTGGTATTGAAAGTCAGTTGAGCCGAGGTTGATTGGATAATAGATTTAGCTAATGGTTAGCTTCGATTATTTGGATATATTTGCCGAAAAGTTAAGCTAATGCGTCCTGTGGTTACCTTTTTAGTCTTGGTAATACTGTGCTTCCAAAAGCTCTGAGTATCACCATGCATGACAATTAGCTGACCTGACTCAAGATAAAGCTCAACTTTATCTTGAGTTTTTTTATGCTTAAAGACAAATTTACGCGTAGCACCAAGAGATAATGAAGCAATAACTGGTTGCTCACCAAGCTCTCGTTCATCATCGGCATGATAGCCCATACCATCCTCACCAGAAGGGTAATAGTTAAGTAAACAGGAATTAAAATTGGCATCAATGCCAAGATCTAATAATTTCTGTTCGATATGATGTTTCACATGAAACACAGTCTCTGTCCAAGGTATGGTTTGACGCGTATGACCAGAGTACTGATAGTCAATATCGCTATCACCCATCCAAACGATTTGACGCGTTGTGACATGTGTCTTGCCAAATAAAGTAACGATATCTTCTTGCCAAGGTAACTCAGTCACCAAGTTATAAAATAAGGGGCTGGGATAATCGATCACAATTCCTAAGTCATTTACCTGACCGTCATAAGGCAACAGGTTGTCAGTCGGTTTGGGCGCAAAAAGGTCAGTCATAGGTCAGCTTATTTATTGCTCTGATAATGCTCATTGATAATTTGAGCGCAGATTTCTGGCGCCTCCATGGGTAATAAATGTCCATACTCTGGTAAGGAAATAATACTGCTATCAGGAACAAATTTGTGCCATTGTTTACGCACTTTTGGATTGATAAATAAGGTGGGTTTGCCAGTAATCAAAGTGTAAGGGCAGCTTAGCTTTTTAAGCGCCGCATCAATATGAGGGGCACCAAAATAATTAGCTAACTCTTGTTCTGGTGAGAATAGCAGAGTATAGCTACCGTCATTGTTAGCGCTCAAGCTTTGTGTAGCAAAGGTTTTTAAGTGAGCATCACTGATACGTTGATACGCTCTCTGTGCCCGCAAGTGATCGAAGTATTCCTGAATACTTGCCCAAGTGGTTTGCTTAGTTACTGTACTTTTAAAGGGTTCTTGGCTTAGTAAAAACTGCCGCGGCAACAGATTATATATTCTTGCTTGTTTTTTGGTAAAGGTAACAGGCTCGATAAGATAGAGCTCTGAGAAAAGCTCTGGACGCTTTGCTGCCGCTATTGCAGTAGCAGTTGCGCCCTGCGAATGTCCAATGCCAACAACTGGTTTATCTTGGGTTTTTTCTAAAAACTCAATCAGCATTTCAGCATCTTGCTCACGTGTTAGGCGGCGTGCTTGCGGTTTATCATACCAATAGCCGCGTAATGCCAATGAGCTCAGTTCAAAGCTGGCTGCCAGCTCATTTAACAATGGTGTATAAGTACCAACGGTAAAGCTGTTACCCCCATAGAAATGGGCAGGCGCACGTTTATAATTAGTTTGATTGGCTGAGCGTAGTTGCTGTAAGTCATAATAGCGAGCCTGTCTGCCAGCAAGGTTGATGCGATTTGTATAAGCTTCCATAAAATAAACACGTCCCTGTGAGAAGTTGCTCTTAATAAAGCGCTTTTAATTAACTGTCTTCACCTAAGAAGCCACCACTTTGGCGATGCCATAATCGTGCATAGATACCATGTAGATTCAATAGTTCATCATGGCTGCCTTGCTCAATAATTTGGCCTTTATCCATCACAACCAGTCTATCAAGAGCGGCAATGGTTGATAAGCGATGGGCGATGGCAATAACTGTCTTGCCAGTCATAATATCGTTCAGGCTTTCAGTAATTGCAAATTCGATCTCAGAATCGAGCGCACTGGTGGCTTCATCTAACAGTAGAATAGGCGCGTTTTTTAGCATAACACGTGAGATGGCAATACGTTGACGCTGCCCACCCGAAAGTTTGACGCCGCGTTCACCCACTTGAGTATCAAGCCCCATGTTGCCCTTATCATCATATAAATCTTTGATAAAGTCCCATGCCTGAGCTTGTTTTGCTGCGATGATAATCTGCTCATCAGTGGCATCCGGACGACCATAAGCAATATTTTCGCGTACGGTACGATGTAATAAAGAGGTATCTTGGGTCACCATGCCGATTTGCTGACGTAAGGACTCTTGGGTCACCTCATCAATCGCTTGACCATCAATGAGGATTTTACCTTTATCGACATCAAAGAAGCGTAAGAGTAGATTGACCAAGGTGGATTTGCCGGCACCTGAACGTCCAACCAGACCGATTTTTTCGCCGGGTTTGATGTCCAAGTAAAAATTATCGAGAAGTTTGATAGTAGATGTGGCTGATAGGTTGCCGTCGTTTAAATTACCACCATCATTATTGTCTGTATCATCGCTGTCATTCTCATAACTGAAATCGACATGATCGAAGACGATACGACCTTCTGTGACTTTTAAAGCTGGTGCATGGGGTTTGTCAATGATGGTTTGCGGTGCAGATAAGGTGCGCATACCGTCCTGTACCGTACCGATACTTTCAAACAAACTTGCCGTCTGCCACATAATCCAGCGCGTTAAACCATTCAAGCGTAGCGCCATGGCAGTTGCAGCAGCAATAGCACCGACACCAATGGCTTCTTGTTGCCATAAATACAAGCCGATACCGGCAGTACTACTGACCAAAACAACACTAATCAAATGCGTTGAAAACTCAAGATAGCTGACCCAGCGCATTTGTGCATGGACGGTACCCAAAAACTGCCCCATGGCGTTTTTGGCGTAACTGAGCTCACGGCGCGAGTGACTAAACAGCTTGACGGTCATAATATTGGCGTAAGCATCAGTAATGCGCCCCGTCATCAAGGCGCGAGCATCTGCTTGTACGATAGCCGTTTGTTTGAGTTTAGGTATGAAATACCACATTGCAAGCCAAACTAATACAAACCATGCGATAAAGGGGATCAGTAGCAAGCTGTCAAGGTTGAAGAGAATGATACCTGAAGTAATAAAATAGACAGCGACATACATAAACATGTCAGTAACTGTCATAACGGTATCACGTACTGCCAATGCCGTTTGCATCACTTTAGCAGAAACGCGACCGGAGAATTCATCTTGATAAAACTGCATCGATTGACCAAGCATACGCTGATGAAAACGCCAACGCATCTGCATGGGGAACACCCCTTGCAAGGTTTGAAAATGGATAAATGAGGACAAGGCAATCCATAATGGGCTGACAATCATCACCGCCAGCATAAGCAGCAGCATGTCGCCTTTTTCTAGCCACAGATTTTGCGGGGTATAAACCCCAAGCCAGTCAACGATATTTCCAATCCAAGCAAAGAGCATGGCTTCGTAAATACCAATACCGGCTGACAAAATCATAAACAGCAGTAGCCAGCCGCGTAAACCATTGGTGCACGCCCACAAAAATTTCAGCATGCCATCACGAGGTGAGGGTAGCGGCATTGGAGTTTCAGGGAAGGCCGGCAGGCGATTTTCAAAAAAGCGAAATAGAGCGTTCATAGGCAATAGCAATACGTCAAGATAAGCGTGAATAGACGCTATCTTGAGCCATTATATAAGTGAGTAAGTAGTGTGCTATTTTAGCAAATCTTAACCCTCACGCTTACAGGCTAATTGTAATTTGAACGCAACAGACACTAATTTGCATATCTTATGACCCGTCAAAATAAATGGCTTGCTGGATATGAGCTATATTGTTACCTTCTATAATTTTCTCTCCTTTTAAATTAACACTGATATATGCCCTCGATATAATGGATGACTAAGGTAAAGAGTTATGATGTATTTAACGATAGCAGTGCTGTGTAGCGTTGCCGTCTCTGTATTACTTAAAATATTACGCCAACGTGATATTGATATTCGTCAAACCATCGTTGCCGGTTATCCGGTCGCCTTTTTATTGACTTGGTTTTTACTCAAGCCAGATGTCAGTGGCATGAGTGACCTTGGTGGAGCATGGACCATTATTATCGCTCTTGGTGTACTACTGCCTGCGGTATTTATTATACTCGGGCGCGCGATTGAAGCGGTTGGCATGGTAGCTACTGATGCCGCTCAGCGACTGTCCTTGATCATTCCTATTGTCGCCGCTTTTTTATTATTTGGTGAAGTATTGACAGGCATACGCGTTTTTGGCTTATTGCTTGGGTTTTTGGCGCTCGGGGCGCTGATTTATCGTCCGCAGCAGGGTGAGATTAGCAAACAAGCCAAACATACACCGCTATGGTTGTTTGGCGTCTGGGCAGGCTATGGCGTTATTGATATTCTATTTAAACAAGTTGCCAAGCAAGGTGCTGCCTTTCCACTGACACTCTTTGTCAGTTTTGGGTTGGCAGGTCTGCTATTGTTGATTTATCTGCTCATCATGCGCGTACGCTGGCAGGGCAATGCACTTGCAGCAGGGATATTACTTGGTGCGCTAAATATGGGTAATATTTATGCTTATATTCGCGCTCATCAAGTATTGTCAGAATCGCCAAGTATCGTCTTTACTGGGATGAACGTTGGTGTGATTGCTGTTGCTACTCTTATAGGCGTTGGAGTATTTAAAGAATCACTCAACCGTATTAATATATTGGGTTTATTATTGGCGATTTTCTGTGTCGCAGTCTTGTTTTTGGCGTAGATATTTTTGGCGTAATATAGGTATAACAACAATTTTATAAATGCTTTTGCCGTTCAGTTATAGGCACATATAGCATCCTATGGTAAGGTTATCTACGAACAGTTAAACTAATATCAGCTAAAAATATCATTTGTGACACTTGACCTCAATAAATAAAATAGGATGCTCTTTCCATGGAATATCAAAACCAATATAACAAACAGCTACAACGTATCAAAAATGGTTCAGGATTTATCGCAGCCCTTGACCAAAGTGGTGGCAGCACGCCAAAAGCGTTAGAGAATTATGGAGTTATGGGCGATGCCTATGACAATGACGAAGCCATGTTTGACCAAGTGCATGAGATGCGAGCGCGTATCATGACGTGCGACTGCTTTGATAATGAGCGGGTACTTGGCGCGATTTTGTTTGAAGATACTATGGAGCGCGCGGTCAATGGTAAGCCCACTGCCAACTATTTATGGGAAGACAAGCAAATCGTCCCGTTTTTAAAGGTGGATAAAGGCTTAGCAGAGCGTATGAATGGCGTGCAAGTCATGCGCCCGATGCCAAATCTAGATCTATTATTGGACAAAGCAAAAAACTATCCAGTATTTGGTACTAAAATGCGCTCCGTGATTTATGAGCCAAGTGTTGATGGCATTGAGTTAGTTGTCCAACAGCAGTTTGACGTAGCAAAGCAAATCCTATCAAAGGGTCTAATGCCGATCGTTGAGCCAGAAATTGATATCAATAGTGAGAAAAAGCATGATTGTGAGCTGATTCTTAAAACCAGTATTTTGCATAATCTTGAGCGCTTAAATGATGAGCAACAAGTGATGCTCAAATTAACCTTACCTGAAGAAGCCGGATTTTATCAAGAACTGATTGATCATCCGAAAGTATTGAAAGTCGTGGCATTATCGGGTGGTTATAGTCGCACGGATGCCTGCGCAAAATTGAAGCAAAATCCGGGTATGATTGCTAGCTTCTCGCGTGCCTTTACTGAAGGCTTGAGCAAGCAGCAAAGCGATCAAGAGTTTGCTGATACTATTAATACTTCGATTGATGAGATTTATCAGGCTTCTAAAATTTAACTTTTAGAGTCTAATTTGAAATTTTAAGTTTAAAGCATTCATCTATTAGTATAAAAAAAGCCCCTGTTATGTGCAGGGGCTTTTTTTATACTTGAACAATAGTTGTTAGCGTTGTATTTCTATACTTTTTTATATAACTGCCGAGCTTCTTTGTGAGATTTTTCTGTCAGTTTATTTGGCATTTAGTCCTTTGGCATACTCACGGACATTCTGAGTGATTTTCATTGAACAAAACTTTGGACCACACATGGAGCAAAAGTGTGCCGTCTTGTGTGCATCTTTGGGTAAGGTTTCATCATGAAATTCGCGCGCGGTATCAGGGTCGAGCGCCAGATTAAATTGATCATCCCAGCGGAATTCAAAACGGGCTTTTGATAAGGCGTTATCACGAGCTTGTGCGCCCGGATGACCTTTGGCAAGGTCGGCGGCATGGGCTGCGATTTTATAAGTGATGATGCCGTCTTTGACATCCTTTTTATTCGGCAGACCCAAATGCTCTTTTGGGGTGACATAACACAGCATGGCGGTGCCAAACCAGCCAATCATCGCCGCGCCTATCGCACTAGTGATATGGTCATAACCCGGTGCGATATCGGTGGTTAAGGGTCCTAGTGTATAAAAGGGCGCATCAGCACAAACTTCAAGCTGCAAATCCATATTCTCTTTAATACGGTTCATCGCTACGTGTCCCGGACCTTCAATCATGACCTGTACGTCATGCTTCCATGCCACTTGCGTCAGCTCGCCAAGGGTACGCAGCTCACCAAACTGCGCTTCATCATTGGCATCTTGCAAGCAGCCCGGACGTAAGCCATCGCCCAAACTAAATGCCACATCATACTGTTTCATAATCTCGCAGATGTCTTCAAAATGAGTATATAAAAAGCTTTCTTTATTATGAAACATGCACCACTGTGCCATGATAGAGCCACCACGCGAGACGATACCGGTTAAGCGTCCAGCAGTTAGCGGAACGTATTCAAGCAATACGCCAGCGTGAATAGTGAAGTAATCAACGCCTTGCTCGGCTTGCTCGATAAGGGTATCGCGAAATATCTCCCACGTTAAATCTTCGGCTACGCCATCGACTTTTTCTAATGCTTGATAAATCGGCACCGTACCAATCGGTACAGGTGAATTACGAATCAGCCATTCACGGGTTTCATGAATATGGTTACCAGTAGACAGATCCATGATGTTATCCGCACCCCAACGCGTCGCCCATGTCATTTTCGAGACTTCTTCATCGATAGAAGAACCCAGCGCTGAGTTACCGATATTGGCATTAATTTTCACCAAAAAGTTACGCCCGATGATCATCGGCTCAGATTCAGGATGATTGATATTGTTCGGGATAATAGCGCGACCCGCGGCAACTTCACTGCGTACAAATTCTGGGGTGATAATCGCTGGCGTGTGCGCACCAAAAGTCTCGCCTTCGTGCTGGCGCATATCAGTCAGCTCATGCTGTTTTTGGGTTTCGCGGATAGCTATATATTCCATTTCTGGGGTAATAATGCCACGGCGAGCATAGTGCAATTGAGTAACGTTACCTACTTTCCCATCAACAGCTTTAGCACGGCGAGGCTTGTCAATATGAGCAAAGCGTAAGTTTGCAGTACTGATATCACGTGCGCGCGCCAGACCGTATGAGCTTGATAAACCAGCTAGCTGTTCGGTATCACCGCGCTCATCTATCCAACCTTCGCGTAGTTTTGGCAGACCTTTGGTCAAGTCAATTGCGGCATTGGGGTCGGTATAGACGCCTGAGGTGTCATAGACATAAAACGGTGGATTTTGCTCCCACTCGGACTCGGACACGCCTTGGATAGGAGTAGGGTCAAGGGTAATCTCGCGCATCGGCACTTGAATATCAGGGCGTGAGCCTTCGATATAGACTTTGCGAGAGGCAGGCAAAATGCGATGTAGGTCGCGTGCGTCTTCTTCAAAACGGGCGTCAGTTTCGCTGCGATGGGCGGGAGTTTTTAGTGCGTCTGCTTTGCTTGCTTTTACAGGGGTATGTGTGGTGGCTTGCGAGCCAATATCTGAAATAGTCATATGCTGTCCTAGCGTGTTGGTTTTTGAATAAAATCAACACCGCCAGTATCTGCGGGGCAAGCCTATCCCATATCGATAAATTCAATCACGAAACAATAATGCTATCAAAATAAATTTTAATAGCATTATCTATAAAGGATTGGTCGGGCATCATTTTATTTATTGGCATACAGCAATATAAAGCGCTGCTAGATATGAACAATAATAAGAAGGCATTTCTGCGCGCCCTTTATACAGATATAACATAAGCTTAAGACTTCCCTGCGTCGGTACTAACCGCATCAGGTTCGGCGGGTGGTTTCTCAGCGACCATACGTCAACTGCATATTAAGCAGTCAATATATATCGCACCCCGAGTCTGTCAGTGTTGTGAATCTTCTTAATACTATCAAACTTCGACGACAAGTCCTAGTCATTTACCGATTTGTTAGTACCGTTTCAATATTAACTTTCTGGTGTCCATCCCTGAGCACGCTCATAATCTTCATTATCTAAAAATTTATCGCGCTGCTCAGTTAAAAATTGCTTCGCTTTTGGATCCAGCATACTAAGATGGTTTTCGTTAATCAGCATGGTTTGCTGCTCAAGCCACTCTTTCCAAGCCTTTTCAGACACGGTTTCTTGCAGTTCTTGACCTTTTTTATTCGGAAAAGGCGGATGCGGCATTTTTGGTAACTCTTGCTGATATTTGCGGCAAAAAACGGTATTGGCTTGTGGGTTAAAGGTTTCGGTCATGAATGACTCCTGTTTATAATGGTTTTTTTAATGAGGTTAATAACAAATGATATTACCTAATACTGTACCTGATTATGCTCAAAAAAACACCCGCAACGAAGGCGGGCATTTTTAATAATAAAGCGCTAATACTATTAAACAGATATTAAGCGAATAATTCCAATCGAGTACGACCACGGCTGACGGCTTGTTTGACTTGATTCGGCGCAGTACCGCCCAAATGATCACGCGCGGCAAGTGAGCCTTCTAAGGTTAAATACTCAAACACGTCTTCACCAATCGCATCGCTAAACTGCTGGAGTTGCGCAAGAGATAAGTCGCTTAAATCAACGCCCTCAGCAATGCCCAAAGCGACGGCATTACCGACCACTTCATGAGCATCACGGAACGCTACGCCACGGCGCACCAGATAATCCGCTAAATCAGTTGCAGTTGCATAACCTTTCATCGTGGCGGCGCGCATATTTTCTTTATTCGGCGTGATATTTGGTAGCATATCAGCAAATGCTAGTAATGAACCGGTCAAGGTATCAACACAATCAAATAGCGGTTCTTTGTCTTCTTGATTGTCTTTATTATAAGCAAGCGGCTGGCTTTTCATTAGGCTAAGTAGCGTCATTAATTGACCAAATACGCGTGCGGCTTTACCACGAACCAACTCTGGTACATCAGGGTTTTTCTTTTGCGGCATGATAGATGAGCCGGTACAAAAGCGGTCAGGAATCTGCACAAAGTTAAATTGTGCTGACATCCAAAGAATAATCTCTTCGCTCATGCGTGACATATGCATCATTAAAATAGATGCTGCCGAAGTAAACTCGATGGCAAAATCACGATCTGATACGGCATCTAGCGAGTTTTGGCAAATACCTTCGAAACCTAATAGCTCAGCGGTAATGGTACGGTCAATTGGAAAAGTCGTACCAGCAAGTGCCGCGCTACCAAGCGGCATTTGGTTAATGCGACGACGGGCATCGACTAGGCGCTCGGTATCACGGTATAGCATCTCAAACCATGCCATGACATGATGACCAAAGCTGACCGGCTGCGCGGTTTGCAAATGGGTGAAGCCTGGCATGATGGTATCAGTATGTTGCTCAGCCAAATCTAGCAAGCCACTTTGCAAGCGCACCAATAGCGCAATGATATTATCAGTCTCTTCGCGTAACCAAAGACGAATATCAGTCGCCACTTGGTCATTACGGCTGCGACCGGTATGCAGCTTTTTGCCTACCGCGCCGACGATATCGGTCAGGCGCGATTCGACGTTCATATGCACGTCCTCTAACGCAATCGACCAATTAAACTCACCGGCTTCGATTTCGCGTAGCACTTGATGCAAACCATCAATGATCGTTGCAACGTCATCAGCTTCCAAGATACCGCATTCTCTGAGCATGGTCGCATGGGCAATTGAGCCTTGAATATCGTGGCGGGCAAAGCGCTGGTCAAAACCAACCGATGCGGTAAAGGCTGCCACAAAGCTGTCGGTCGCTTCACTAAAGCGTCCTCCCCACATCTGCTGACCCTGACTACTAGTAGTAGGGCTGTTCTGTGCGGCAGCGTTTGTTATTGAAGCATCTGTGCTAAACTCAGAAGCAGATGAATTTTTATTTGAATCAGGATTACTAAGGTTTGAAGAATTGGCGTTCATATCAGTCTAAGACAAGTCAAGAGAATAAGAACTCAAGTATAGCAAATGATGAGGTTGCCTTACTAGCGGAGCGCTTAGAGTTTTTTATACCCAAGCTCATGGAAATCATGAAACCTTGGCAATGGCTGCTGGCAATCTTTTTTTGGTCGCTTTTTTTAGCGATTGTCGATCGTCATAGCGTTGTCAATGAAACACAATTTGCCATAAAAATGACGGCAAGATTTATCCAAACCACCTTAACACTACTGCCTTCCTTTTATCTCATTGACTATCTACGCCCTGTTTTTAAACGTATGCGTACATTGAAGGTGAGCTTATATGTTCTGTTCATCATTACTATCAGTGCCATTATCACGTTGATATTGGTTCTGTTATTGATGATCAATACAGGCGCCTTTACCTTTACTCTCACTGCTTTTATTTCAACCGTTATCTTTAATACTTTAATTATTGCAGGATTTACTATTACGGGATTGCTGATCTTTTTACGTCGTTATCGTGAGATGATGGCGTTGAAGCAATCTTTTGAAAAAAAGCTTGCCGCCCAAAATGATGTATTAAAAGCGCGTCTGGCACCGCATTTCTTTTTTAATACCATCAATACCTTGATGTCACTGATTGAGACCAATCCTTCTCGCGCTGCCGATTTATTACAACACGTTTCAGTATTATTTCGTGCCAGCTTTAATGGCGCGCGCGAGATCAGTTTTGCAGAAGAGGTGGCACTTTGTGAGCATTATTTGGCCATTGAGGCGATTCGATTGGCAGACAAGTTGGTAGTAAGTTGGCAGCTGCCTGATGAAAATACCATGTATGACATGGTCATCACCGCTTTGAGTTTACAGAGCGTGATTGAAAAAATGCTGCTGAATGTGGTTGAGAGGAGCACTGAAACTGTATATATCGATATTCATGTCACGTGGCTACAGCACCGTGTGGCAATCACCATTAACGTGCAATTACCTAAAAATAGTTTAATGATCCATCATGATTTGCGCCAACATATGGATTTTCATATTCAAGCGCAGCGCTTACAAGCGTATTTTGGTCAGAGTGCAGATATCCAAAGTAGGGTGACAAGCAAACAGATTATGACCACTATCGATTATCCGCTACAGGACGTTAGCTTATAGCTTTTTTAACCGTGGCATATTTATTGCAGCATTTATTATATCGCACGAATAGTATGGACAGATGATAAGTCTGATTAAGGTAAATCTATTATCAAAAACCATTATTTCCCTATACTAGATGATAGATTATAAGTGCTAATATATTAT
>Ga0114916_1000617_pt1 | contig 22930 bp, 17 predicted proteins | sample MalvirAntarct_66_FD_83501 | JGI IMG/M metagenome (GOLD analysis project Ga0114916, IMG submission 83501) | Marine viral communities from the Global Malaspina Expedition - Malaspina viral metaG Antarct_66 | ecosystem: Environmental > Aquatic > Marine > Oceanic | place: West Anvers Island... | reverse complement strand
TACGCGTAAATATAAAATCGATTTTGAAGGTGTTGCGACCTTTATTCAGAATACATTCAACGCCAACGAATCTAAATCACTACAGCGCTGGGCAAAGGACTTTATGGACAAGATTGATTGTCCTGAATGTGGTGGTAGCCGACTTAGGAAGGAGTCCTTAAACTTCAAAGTAAACGGTAAAAATATCGCAGAATTGGCTCACATGGATGTGGTTGAATTGGCAGATTGGTTTGAAAACCTAACAAAAAATTTAACTGAGAAACAGGTTAAAATTGCTTCGGAAATCATAAAAGAAGTAAAAACCAGACTGCAGTTTTTAGTTGATGTTGGTCTTACATATTTAGCATTAGACCGTAGCTCTAAATCGCTGTCTGGTGGCGAAGCCCAAAGAATAAGACTGGCTACACAAATTGGATCACAGCTTGTTGGGGTGCTTTATATCCTAGACGAGCCAAGTATTGGTCTTCATCAACGTGATAATCACAAACTAATTCAATCACTTATAGCATTGAGGGACATTGGTAACTCCGTGATTGTTGTAGAGCATGACAAAGACATGATTGAACATGCAGACCATGTTATTGACATTGGTCCAGCGGCTGGAAAACACGGAGGCGAAATCGTTTCAGAAGGAACCCCTGAAGAAATATTAAAGCATCATACGCTTACTGCTGATTATCTTAATGGCACCAAAGAAATTGCTATTCCAAAGAAAAGAAGAAAAGGGAACGGCAAAACATTGAAACTTACTGGTGCAACGGGTAATAACTTAAAGAATGTTTCTATTGAGATTCCACTTGGTAAGATGATTGGTGTTACGGGAGTTTCAGGAAGCGGAAAATCAACCCTCATTAACGAAACGCTCTATCCAATTTTGAACGCACATTTCTTTAATGGCGTTAAAAAACCAATGCCCTATAAAAAGATCACAGGTTTACAACATTTAGATAAAGTAATAGATGTCAACCAATCTCCTATTGGACGTACACCGCGATCTAATCCGGCAACCTATACGGGTGTATTTTCAGAAATAAGGACCCTGTTTGCGAAAGTGCCTGAATCTTTGATTCGCGGTTATAAACCGGGACGTTTTAGCTTTAATGTTTCCGGCGGAAGGTGCGAAACGTGTAAAGGCGGCGGCTTACGTGTTATTGAAATGAATTTTTTGCCGGATGTATATGTGGAATGTGAAACCTGCCAAGGAAAGCGTTTTAATAGAGAAACCCTTGAAATTAGGTATAAAGGAAAATCAATTTACGATGTGCTCGAAATGACCATTGATGAGGCTTGCACCTATTTCGAATTGATTCCGAAGATATATCGAAAACTCAAAACTATAGAAGATGTAGGCTTAGGCTATATTACACTTGGGCAGCAATCAACAACCCTTTCAGGAGGTGAAGCACAACGTATTAAGCTAGCCACCGAACTGTCTAAAAGAGATACTGGAAATACCATTTATATTTTAGACGAACCCACTACAGGCTTACATTTTGAAGATATTCGCGTACTAATGCTGGTGCTTAATAAACTCGTAGACAAAGGGAATACTGTGCTTATTATTGAGCACAACCTAGATGTTATAAAGACCGTTGACCACATTATTGATATTGGTCCCGAAGGTGGTAAAAAAGGAGGTGACATCATGGCTATTGGCACGCCAGAAGTGCTAAGTAAAGATACAAAAAGCTATACCGCGCATTTCCTGAAAAAAGAACTAATTTAGAAGTCGGATTCCGCATCAAGTTAGGAATGACAAAATTAAATGAACACGGATAACAATGAGAAACGAACAAACACCAAAGAATTGGAATGAAGTAAAGACAAATGACTCCTGGGCTATTTTTAAAATCATGGGAGAATTTGTCAATGGATATGAAAAAATGAGTAGAATTGGTCCCTGTGTTTCTATTTTTGGATCCGCACGTACCAAACCTGACAATAAATACTATCAGCTTGCCGAAAGTATTGCCAAGAAGATTACAGAGCACGGCTATGGAGTAATTACTGGTGGTGGTCCTGGTATTATGGAAGCTGGTAATAAAGGCGCACATTTAGCAGGCGGAACATCCGTTGGATTAAATATCACCTTGCCTTTTGAGCAACACGACAATCCGTATATCGACAGCGACAAGAGTATCGACTTTGATTACTTCTTTGTTAGAAAAGTGATGTTTGTGAAGTATTCACAGGGATTTGTGGTAATGCCTGGTGGATTTGGAACCTTAGATGAGCTTTTTGAAGCTTTCACTCTAATACAAACGCATAAAATTGCTAAGTTTCCTTTAATTCTTGTGGGAACCGACTTCTGGTCTGGTTTGATGGACTGGATTAAAAACACTTTGCTTGAACAAAATGGGAATATCAGCGCAGCAGACCTTGATTTAGTTCATCTTGTAGATACAGAAGACGAAGTCTTGGACATTCTAGACAGTTTCTATAACAAAGGGAATTTGAGTCCAAACTTTTAACAGCATGCACAATTATGAAATAATTGCATCCATATCGTAACTTGCAGCAAGAATCTACTATTTATAGTTAAGCCTTCCGGCAAGTAAACCCTTAAAAAACATAAAGACTTTTTGAAGTTAAAATCGTTCATAATTGTGTTCAGTTTCATGCTCGTTTCCATCGTAAACGCGCAGCATAGTATTCGTATAGAAGCCACGTTACAACCCGAAAGTAAAAGTGTCCAAGTAACGCAAGACTTGGCCTTTGTAAACACTTCCTCGGAAACATTAACGGAACTTTATTTACATGACTGGGCAAACAGCTTTTCTAGCAAAACGACGCCTCTTGCCAAGCGTTTTGCAGAAAATTACTCCAGTTCATTTCATTTCGAAAAAAATGAAGACCGCGGAAGAACCAACATACAGAGTATTTTAGATGCTGCTGGCCAACCTTTGACTTGGGAACGAACGGAGTCAGATATTATCAAAGTTACATTGATTGAACCTTTGGTTGCAGCTGGCGTGATGAACCTAAAGATGCAGTTTACAGTCATCTTGCCAAAGGCAAAGTTTACGCGCTATGGCGCTGCTAAAAATGGTGATTTCAAGCTTCGCTATTGGTATTTATCACCCGCTATTTACGATGGAAAATGGCAGGTTTATAGCAACAAGAATTTGGATGACCTGTACACCTCCCCTTCAACTTTCAATATAAAAATAACCGCGCCCAATTACTTTAAAATAGTTTCGGATTTAGATAAGGGTATTTCTGAAGAATTTGGAAATCAAACAATTACATCATTAATTGGTGAGGACAGAATTCACGCAAAGGTTCAACTAAGAAGGCTGCCTATTTTTGAAACCATTGCTACAGATAAGCTAGCGATTATTACAAATCTAGAAGACAAGAAGATAAGACCCGAGATTCAAGCCCTCTCTGTGGATAGAATTGTTCATTTTTTAAACGAAAAACTAGGTCCGTATCCTCATAAAAGGCTCATGTCTGCAGAATCTGCATACAAAAGCAGCCCCGTATATGGACTAAACCAGTTACCCGACTTCATCAGTCCTTTCCCACAAGGGTTTGAATATGACATGGAGCAACTAAAAACTATTTCTCACCAGTATATTAAGAATACACTTACGTTGCATCCACGAGAAGACTATTGGCTTCAAGGCGCCTTGCAGATTTATCTCATGATGGAATATGTAGATACCTACTATCCCAACATGAAGATTATGGGTAGTTTCAGTGACTTTTGGGTGATTCGTTGGTCTCATGCTTCCGAGCTAGAATTTAACGACCAGTATCCCCTGCTCTACTTGAATATGGCTCGCAGCAATCTGCATCAATCACTCGCTACGCCTAAGGATTCGCTTGTAAAGTTTAATAAGAATATTGCAAACGATTATTATGCTGGAGATGGGTTAAATTATCTAGCAGATTATATTGGAAAAGAAGCTCTAGACATTGCTATTAAAGAGTTCGTAACAGAACATTCGTTACAAAATTTCAAGGCGAGTTCATTTCAGAAAAAAATAGAAGCGCATACAGACTTGCCAGTACAGTGGTTTTTTGAAGAATACGTTGGCAAAAGAACGTTAATTGATTTCAAAATTAAACAGGTTAAAAAACAACAAGATTCACTTGTGGTAGACATCAAAAACCTGGAAAATACCACGATGCCGGTTTCCATTTATGGTTTGAATGAAAAATACGAAGTGATTTTTAAAAAGTGGTTAGCGCCGTTTGACAGCATTACAACTATAACGCTACCGCGAGCAGATGTCAAAAGGTTGGTGCTAAATTTCGAAGACAAAATACCTGAGGTTAATTCAAGAAATAATTATAAGTCGGTAAATGGGTTACTAAACCGACCTGTTCAGTTTAGATTATTTCAGGATTTACAGGACTCCAAATACAATCAGCTATTTTTTATGCCAGAGTTCGGATACAATTTATATGACGGTTTTTCACCAGGATTAAAGTTATATAACAAAACCGTACTTCCGAAGGATTTCCATTACAGCATTTCACCTGGCTACGGGTTCAGATCGAAAGAATTTAACGGCGGCGCTTCCTTTGTTTACACAAACAGAATAAGTGATGATTCCTCACTTTATTTGATGCGCTATGGAATGGCAGGAAGTAGGTACTCCTATGATACAGGTCTTTTCTATAAACGATACAGTCCGTTTATGACCTTCGCTTTCAGAAACAAAGATTTACGGAACAACGAAAAGCAATTTATCAATATTAGAAATGTAAATGTTTCTAGAGATGAAAATCCTAACGATCCAAATCAAGAGCCTAATTACAGTGTTTTCAATGCGCAGTATGTTTATTCGAATCCGAATTTAATCAACTACTTTAGAAGCGTAGTTGACTATCAAATATCTTCACAGTTCAGTAAACTTTCAACTACTTTCACCTTTCGGAAGTTATTCTTAAACAATAGACAATTAAACATTCGTGTCTTTGCAGGCGCGTTTCTTTTTAACGACACACCTTCAAACGAAAACTTCTTTAGTTTTGCATTAGACCGCCCAACAGATTATTTATTTGATTACAATTATTACGGCCGAAGCGAAGACGCCGGACTCTTTAGTCAGCAGTTAATTATTGCTGAAGGTGGATTTAAATCACAATTAGAACCCGCATTTGCAAATAGCTGGATAACAACCATAAATGCAAGCACCAACATTTGGAACTGGGTGTATGCCTATGGTGATGGCGGACTCATACACAACAAAGGACAAGGTACGCAAGCCGTATTTGACACAGGAATTAGGCTGAGTTTAGTAGCAGATTATTTTGAGTTATTTTTTCCCATGTATTCCAACTTAGGATGGGAACCCGGATTGCCTGATTATGATCAGAAAATTCGATTTATTGTTACTTTGAGCCCAAGTACACTCCTAGGACTTTTCACACGAGAATGGTATTAAAACCTAATTACTTAAGGACCTCCTTTCGACTTTCATCGCGCTTGCCTTTTTTGGAAATTTAAAAAAAATGTTAACTTTAGTGGCTTAGGAAAATCAAACTAATCCATTTACTTACATTTTATTATGGTTTCATTGTGCAAAAAAATTGCTGAATCGAAATGGTTTCAAAACTCAATTACTTTAGCCATTATCATTGCTGGTATCCTTGTGGGTATTGCTACATACTCTGAATTTGCTGAAAAGCATCACTTCATTTTAGAACTACTCAATAAGATTATTCTATGGCTTTTTGTGGGTGAAGTTATTATCAAAATGGTAGCAGAAGGTAGAAAACCATGGCGTTATTTCAATGATGGCTGGAACGTATTTGATTTTATTATTGTCACCGCGGCCTTTATGCCATTCGGAGGAAGCTCAGTCGCCGTATTGCGTCTGCTACGTTTACTACGTGTCCTAAAACTTGTGAAGGCACTACCAAAACTACAGCTCCTTGTCAACGCACTTTTAAAAAGTATCCCATCCATGGGATATGTTAGTATTTTACTTCTACTCTTATTTTATATCTACGCAGTAGCAGCCGTGTTCTTTTTTGGGGCGAATGACCCTATTCATTTTGAGAATTTACAAATGTCCATGCTTTCACTTTTTAGAGTCGTCACACTAGAAGACTGGACAGATGTTATGTATATCAATATGTACGGTTGTGAAAACTATGGCTATAATGGAACTATGAACCTTTGCACAAACTCTAATGCGAGTCCTGTAGGAGCTGCGCTATTTTTTGTTTCTTTTGTATTACTCGGAACCATGATTATTCTAAACTTATTTATTGGTGTGATTATGAATGGTATGGACGAGGCGCGCGCAGAAGCAATTGAAGATGAGCTAATAGCTCCGGAAGATGTGCAGACAAATCTATCCCAACTAGAGCATAAACTCTCTGAAATGCAAGCTATATTGATTAAACTGAAACATCCAGAAGTTGGCGACCAAGAACAAACTTGAAAAGATTTATTTTAAGGCATTAAACGAACTTATAAAGTTATTAAATAATTGGGGGCTAATTATCCTACTTTGTGCACTACTGGGGTTTGCCCCCTTTTTTACTGAACCTCACCTATGGGGTAAAATTAAATGGCTAATAGTTGGTGCCGTTGGTATGACCAGAATGGACTGGTTTGACTTAATCTGGCACAGATTCCCTTTTTTAATACTCATTCGTTTGGCCCTTATAAAGGGATTCAAAACCACTCAATCCTAAGCAATTTAAATCTAATATAGATTTTAATCATTCGCACCTAGATAGTTGATTTAGAGCGCTTGATTGCGAAATTCGTAGCTTATAATCGAATATTTTACGAATACTTCATGCTTTTGGCATTGTTTTACACCTCGTTTTTTCTTACTTTTGTAGCTCAAGCCACAACAAATATGCAGACAAACCCCGAGACAAATAGCGACCTTTCTTTTGATGATTTTAAAGCCGAAGTGCTGAATGATTATAGAATAGCCGTTTTAAGTAGGGAATGTAGTCTCTTGGGGCGCCGCGAGGTACTTACAGGGAAGGCAAAATTTGGAATATTTGGCGATGGAAAGGAAGTTCCGCAGCTAGCATGGGCGAAAGCTTTTAAAAATGGCGACTGGCGGAGTGGTTACTATCGTGACCAAACCTTTATGATGGCTATTGGAAAACTAACGGTAGAACAGTTCTTCGCAGGTTTATACGCACATACAGACATTGAAGCAGACCCTATGAGTGCTGGAAGGCAAATGGGAGGGCATTTCGCAACCCATAGCCTTAACGAGGATGGTAGCTGGAAAAACTTATCTGCTCAAAAAAATAGTAGTGCAGACATATCTCCCACTGCTGGTCAAATGCCTCGTTTATTAGGCTTGGCTCAGGCATCAAAGATTTTTAGAAACGTAAAGGAAGTTGAGAATATGTCACAATTTTCCATCAAGGGAAATGAAGTGGCTTGGGGAACCATAGGGAACGCAAGTACAAGTGAAGGACTCTTCTGGGAAACAATCAATGCGGCAGGCGTACTTCAAGTCCCAATGGTAATGAGTGTTTGGGATGATGAATATGGAATCTCCGTTCATGCGAAGCATCAAACTACAAAAGAAAATATTTCTGAGGTTCTAAAAGGGTTTCAACGTACTGAAGACGAGAACGGATTTGAAATCATGCGCGTCAATGGCTGGGACTTCCCTGCCCTAGTGGAAACCTACCAAAAGGCATCAAAAATAGCAAGAGAAGAACACGTGCCTGTGCTTATTCATGTATTACAGCTCACCCAGCCTCAAGGGCATTCAACAAGTGGGTCTCATGAGCGTTATAAAAGTAAAGAACGTTTGGAATGGGAAGCGGCCTATGACTGTAACTTGCAAATGCGTTTATGGATGTTAGCAAATGATATGGCTTCCGAAGAAGAATTAATTGAAATTGAAACAGCCGCTAAAAAGAAAGTGCGTGAAGGCAAGAAAGCCGCGTGGACTGCATTTTTAGCACCGCAAAGACGAGAGCAACAAGAGGCTATCACCTTACTTGGGAATTTAGCAGATAGCTCACCTAACAAAGTTTTCATTGAGAAAATAAAGAACCATCTAGCTGAAGAATTAGAACCACAGCGCAGAGCTATAGCGTCGGCAACAAGAAAAGCCCTTCGGTATGTTGTTGGAGAAGAAAGTAGCGAAAAAAGGCAGCTTATTGATTGGCTCAACAATTATTTCGAACTCATTCAGCCAAAATACTCTGCACACCTATATTCAGAAGCAAGTAATAATGTAACTACCATAGCTGAAGTAAAGCCAACCTATTCGGACAATGCTGAAGAAGTTGACGGCCGGGTGGTATTAAGAGATAATTTCGATGCAATCTTTAGTAAATATCCAGAAGCATTAATATTTGGTGAAGATGCAGGAGCAATTGGTGATGTAAATCAAGGCTTGGAAGGCATGCAGGAAAAGTATGGAGAGTTGCGCGTTAGCGATGCAGGCATCAGAGAAGCAACCATATTAGGACAAGGAATTGGAATGGCAATGCGTGGCTTAAGACCTATTGCTGAAATACAATATCTAGATTACATATTATATTGCCTACAAATTATGAGTGACGACCTTGCAACCCTTCGTTATAGAACGAATGGTAAACAGAAAGCCCCACTTATTGTAAGAACACGCGGACACAGATTGGAAGGTATCTGGCACAGTGGTTCTCAAATGGGTGGTTTAGTACATTTGCTTCGTGGGATGCATATTTTAGTACCACGCGACATGACCAAAGCCGCTGGGTTTTATAATACCCTTTTAGAATCAGATGAACCTGCCATCGTCATAGAATGCTTAAATGGGTATCGTTTAAAAGAAGCGTTACCTACCAATTTAGGCGACTTCAAAACACCAATTGGGGTAGTAGAAACCGTGGTTGAAGGAACAGATATCACACTCGTTTCTTACGGAAGCACCTTGCGTATTGTTGAAGAGGCAGCTAAAGAACTAATGCAAATTGGAATACGTTGCGAAGTAATTGATGTACAATCACTTCTTCCCCTTGACATAAACAATGACTTGGCTAAGAGTATTGAAAAAACGAATCGTTTATTAGTCATTGACGAAGACGTTCCTGGAGGAGCTTCAGCCTATATCATGCAGCATATTGTGGATACTCAAGATGGTTATAGACATCTAGATAGTAAACCCCAAACGTTGGCGGCGCAACCGCATCGTCCTGCTTATGGAACAGATGGAGACTACTTCTCGAAACCTTCTTGCGAAGATATCTTTGAGAAGGTGTATGCCATGATGCATGAAGTAGATCCAGAGAGTTTTCCGAAACTTCGATAGTTTCAAAAAAAAAGAAGTAGAAAGTTTCTTTTATTCAGAAATAATTAGATATTTGAATTATATTATTAAAAATAACAAGTCAATGTTTAGTACAATCGTAAATAATTACAATAATAACGGGATGCCTTAACAAAAACTTGTCGAGATATAGGAGCCTGTCAAGTTTTAATTTGACAGGCTTTTTTTATGAACTAATAATTTCGATTTTCATCGGAATGCCAAAAATGAAATAATTATGTGCGGAATTGTATGCGCCTTTGACTTAAAACAGTCCTCAGAAGAATTGAGACCACAACTTTTAGAAATGGCTAAATGTATTAGACATCGCGGGCCAGATTGGAGTGGAATCTTCAATAATGACAAGGCTATATTAGCACATGAGCGCTTAGCTATTGTAGATCCAACTTCCGGTAAGCAGCCTTTGTTTTCAGAAGATAAAAATCTAGTACTCGCAGCTAACGGCGAAATCTACAACCACCAGGAACTTCGGAAGCAATTCGAAGGAAGCTATGCTTTTCAGACAAAAAGCGATTGCGAAGTCATCCTAGCCTTATACAAGGAAAAAGGAAGTGATTTTCTTGATGAGCTTAATGGTATCTTCGGATTTGCGCTATACGACGTTGAGCAAGACAGTTATCTAATCGCTCGCGATCACATGGGTATTATTCCTTTGTATATGGGCTGGGATAAGAATGGAAGCTTCTATGTAGCTTCAGAATTAAAAGCATTAGAAGGTGTTTGTACAAAAATTGAACTCTTCCCGCCTGGGCATTATTTAGATAGTAAAGAAGGAAAACTAGTACAATGGTATACGCGTGACTGGATGGATTACGAAGCCGTTAAAGACAATGAATCTAGCATTTCAGAATTAAGAAATGCATTAGATGCGGCTGTTCACAGACAGCTTATGAGTGACGTACCTTACGGAGTTTTACTTTCAGGAGGTTTAGACTCTTCGATTACTTCCGCTTTAGCGAAAAAATATGCAGACAAACGTATTGAAAGCGGCGATAAAGACAGTGCTTGGTATCCACGATTACACTCCTTTGCAATTGGATTGGAAGGCTCACCAGACCTCGCGGCAGCACAAATAGTTGCAAAGCATTTAGATACAGTACATCACGAAATTGAATTTACCATTCAGGAAGGAATTGACGCCATTCGTGATGTGATTTATCATGTTGAAACTTATGATATCACTACCATTAGAGCCAGCACACCTATGTTCCTATTAGCACGAGCGATCAAAGCTATGGGAATCAAGATGGTACTTTCAGGAGAAGGTGCTGATGAAATATTTGGGGGCTATCTATACTTTCACAAAGCACCAAGCGCCAAGGATTTCCATGAAGAAAATGTTAGGAAACTGGATAAACTCCATATGTATGATTGCCTTCGTGCCAATAAATCATTGGCTTCATGGGGAATTGAAGGTCGCGTACCCTTTTTAGACAAAGAGTTTATGGATGTGGCTATGCGTTTAAACCCTCAGGACAAAATGATCAATGGTGAGCGTATGGAGAAATGGATTTTGAGAAAAGCCTTTGAAGACATGCTTCCTGAAAGTGTGGCCTGGAGGCAAAAAGAACAGTTTAGTGATGGCGTTGGCTATAGCTGGATTGACACCTTGAAGGAGATGGTTGAAAAACAAGTAAGCGATGAACAAATCGCTAATGCGCAGTACCGCTTCCCTATTCAGACACCAACAAGCAAAGAAGAGTTTTACTATCGTTCTATTTTTGAAGAACACTTCCCAAGTGACACAGCTGCATTAAGTGTGCCTTCAGTGCCTTCTGTAGCCTGTAGTAGTCCTGTTGCGTTGGAATGGGATGAAAGCTTTAAAAACATGAATGACCCAAGCGGACGCGCTGTTGCAAGCGTGCATGATGAGGCGTATTAATGGTTATTTACAAAAAAAACGGAAAGTAACTTTTAGGTCGCTTTCCGTTTTTTCTAATTATGTACGCATTACTTTCCCATTACGCTGCACTGTAATAGATCACGCCAGTTAGCATCTTTAGTTTCAGACAAAAAACTCCATACTGGTCAATTCCTGTATCATTTTCAATATAAAACGTTAGATGATAATTTTGTGCATTTTACTATGATCTGAAGTTAATCTAACCCGTAATATGGTATCCTCCATCTACATGACGAATTTCACCCGTGATACGTCCATCTGGTCTAAAGAGATGTACTACTTCATTCGCTAAATCTTGTGGAGTAGCGTTTCCTAGTGGGCTCATCTTATTTGCAGTTTCAACATCCGAAGTATTTAATGTTGCACTACCGGCCTTACTCCCCATATAGGTAGAAAAACGGACTACATTAGCCCTAGTACCGTTGAGCCTTCCAAGTTCATCAGCAAGCTCAATAGTGATACGCTCAAGTGCTGCTTTTGCAATGCTCATATTTCGATACGGATGAAAAGTTACTTTTGCAGCAGCAATATAACTAATTGAGCAGATTGAACTACCGGGTTGCAATACGTCGTATTTAAACAGGTATTGCGCCAAGCGAATCAAGGAATAAGCAGATACGTCCATAGTGTCACAAAACTCTTCTTTTGTTACTTGCAGCAATGGCTTTACTTCTTTGTTCCGAATGGTTTTATCCATGGCAATAGCATGTAAAAACCCATGCAACTGGACCTTATCATCTCGCAATTTTGCTGCCAATGATTCCATATTGGATTCTAAAGTAACATCGAGTATTTCAACCCGTGCATCTCCAAGCTCTTCTTTTATCGCTGCTTTAAAGTCAATAAAGTTTTTATTCAGAAATGCCTGCGCTTTTTCAGAAAGGTTGGTGTGAAACTCACTTACCCCCAAACCTGTGCACAACACCTTACCGCCTTGTTTAAGAACTTCTTTTGCTACATACATAGCTAAAGAGTGCTTATCTGCTATTCCCGTAATTAGGAAGGTTTTATTTTCTAACATGAATATGTTTTAATAGATTAATTTTTCTGAAAGAGCTTACCATTTATATAAAGCAGAGCCCCATGTCCATCCCGCTCCAACTGCGGCAAATAAAACCATATCACCAGTTTTAAAGCCTTCATTCTTTCTTGTTTCGTCTAAGATTATTGGGATGGTGCCACCCGATGTATTAGCATAACGATCCATGTTCGTTTTGACCTTTTCGAAGGGCATTCCAATTCTCTCTGCTATCTTTCTTAGAATTCCAATACTTGGTTGATGCGGCAATAGGCATTTTATATCTCCAATCTTATAGTTATTCTTATCTAAAAGCTTCTTAATGGATTTAGGAACCACGTCTATTGCAGTTTTAAAAACTTCTTGACCATTCATTTGGAAAAAGTGTTTGTTATTTTTAACACTTTCATTGGATGTTGGTTCTTCTGAACCCCCTGCCATAACCGTAAAATGATCCTTTCCTCTTCCATCCGAATGCAAAAGAAAGTCTACAAACCCCTTGTCTTCTTCAGTCCCAGAAATAACCATGGCCCCAGCTCCGTCACCAAAGAAAACCGAATCTCTCCTGCTCCAATCAGTAATCGTTGAAAAGGTATCTGCACCAATAACCAAAACGTGTTTAAACATACCTGATTTGATGTATTGTACAGCTGTTGAAATAGAAAACAAAGCACCTGAACATACCGCCGAAATATCAAAAGCAACAGCGTTTATAGCTTTCAGCTTTTCTTGTACAAAACAAGCGCAAGATGGGGCCAGTCTGTCCGGAGTAGCTGTAGCTACAATAATTAGATTAATATCATCAGGTTTTAATCCAGCGTTTTCAATGGCTTCAAAACCAGCTTTTGTAGCTAAATCACTTGTGGTTTCTCCAGTAGATATCCTGCGTTCCCTAATTCCGAGGTTTTTATAAATCCATTCGTCTGATGATCCAACTTTTTTGAAAAAATCATTTTTCACAATATTTTCGGGAGCATAAGATCCAGTCCCTTTAATAAAAGCATTAGGCATAGTATAAAAATTTAACCGACGAAATTCGGTAATTTTATAATACCGTCATACAGAAAGCTTAGTTAAGTGACTTTTGTTGCTATATCAAAAAAATATCCTGACCATTTTAAGAATACAATATTTTGATCACCTAATAACGGCTCAAAATGAGAAAGTGATAATGCAGGTTAGATAGATTTACTGAATTTTAGTAATACAAATCCTTCAATATTGCTATTTTTCCGTCCTAAAACGCAGATTAATAGAAATACTCAAGACAGCCATAAGAAACACACAGGAGCAGTTTAGCTAACTTCTTGACTTTTAATAATATTCGGGCTTCATTATATAGTCTTATGGAGTGAATCCCTTAATTCAAGGAATTGATAAAAACAACAACTTACAAAATAGATATGATGAAGTGTAATCTTAAAAAAATGTGTACTGTTTTTTCCCTATACCTCTTTTCTTACAACCAAGGCACTTGGCTTTAACTGTATCACACCAAGCAGGTTAAGCAACAACATAACCATATAGGCTACATCTATCTCGTGCCAGCGCACACCTCCAAAATTGGCTCTACTACTATACTTATGATGGTTATTGTGGTACCCTTCACCCATCATTAAAAAATCAAATTTAAACAGGTTCTTAGAGGTGTCTTTTGATTTAAAGTTTACATACCCATAAATATGTCCATACCAATTAATAATTACCCCGTGTATGGGTGCCATAAATAATACAACTGGGAAAAAGAGCCATTGCCACCAAGCGGTCGCAAAGAACAAAAAGAATGTAAAATATCCAACACTCCAAGAAATGCGTGAAAACCAAGAACTCGCAAAGGCATCGAAGCGTTTCCATTGAGGTACGTTCTTAGTAAATTTTGGTTCAACGAAAATATGCTGCTTATTGATGTCTGTATAAATAGTTTTTGTGCGCCACATCATAGAGAAAACGCTCAAGTCGTATTTGGGCGAATGTGGATCCTTCTCAGTATCTGCATAAGCGTGATGCATCCTGTGCATCACACCATATCCATAAGCGCTTAAATAATTTGAGCCTTGAAAGAACCACGTTAAAACAAATGTGATTCGCTCCATTATTTTAGACATAGTAAATGTCTGATGCGCTGCATATCGATGTAAAAAAAACGTTTGGAAAAAAAGTCCGCCGTACCAAAGTACTATTATAAGAATGAGAATTGCCATAGGATTAGATCTTTGGTAAAAGTAAGAACATAACCTAGTCCAAACAATGAACCTAAATCAATTAATGCGCTTTCTAATCCTGCTCAAAGCTTGAGGCGTAACACCAATGTATGAACTCACGTATTTAAGTGGAATTACCGCCAGTAGCTCTGGACGCTCCTTAAACAAATTAAAATAACGTTGTTCAGCAGTTTCATTCAATAAGGACTGTTCGCGTCTAGACTTTAGCAGCAATAGCCGCTCTGCTACTAAGCGCCCAATCAAATTACCAAACCGCGTCTTGTTATACACATCCTGTAAGTCACTAAAAGAAATACTATAAAGCGTTGTTGCTGACAGTGTTTCTAGCTCATACAATGAAGGTCTTCTAGTCAAAAAAGAATCATAGGCACTCACAAACTGGTTTTTAAAACTAAAACCAAAGGTCACTTCTTTCTCCTTCAACTCCTTAGGAAAATATAACCGTACAACACCTTCTGCTATAAATGAAATATGGTTCTCTATTTCTTTAAAACCTAAGATAATAGTGCGCTTTTTAAAATCGCGCTTCACCAGCTTGGAAGAAAAATAGCCCCAGTCTGAATCTGAAATCAATGAAATTGCTTCGATATGTTTTCTAATGAATTCCATGATTTTTTTATGCTCGTTCCAATATTCATTCTGTTGCTTGTGGTCTGAAAAAAAAACGCTATCCGTAATGCAACTTCGGCTTTCAGTCCTGTATCAGATCACCCTTTAAGGCAACCATTTCTTATCAAAGTTAGGTTTGCGCTTTTCTAAAAAAGCATCTCGACCCTCTTTTGCCTCATCGGTCATATAGGCCAACCGTGTGGCTTCACCAGCAAATACTTGTTGACCCACCATACCATCATCGGTTAGGTTCATGGCAAATTTCAACATTTTTATGGAGGTAGGAGACTTTTCAAGTATTTCTTGCGCCCATTCAAAGGCAGTTTGTTCGAGTTCGTTATGAGGTACAACAGCATTTACCATTCCCATCTCAAAAGCTTCTTGCGCGCTATAGTTTCTTCCGAGAAAAAAGATCTCTCGAGCTTTCTTCTGACCTACCATTTTTGCTAAGTAAGCACTTCCGTAGCCGCCATCAAAACTAGTCACATCCGCATCTGTTTGCTTAAAAATTGCATGTTCTTTACTTGCTAATGTCAAATCGCAAACTACATGCAAGCTATGACCACCACCAACAGCCCAGCCTGGTACGACGCAAATCACTGCCTTAGGCATAAACCGAATCATACGTTGTAAATCTAAAATATTAAGCCTGTGATACCCATCATCTCCTACATAACCCTGATGCCCTCTCACCTTTTGGTCTCCGCCGCTACAAAAGCTATAAACACCATCCTTACTAGAAGGCCCTTCAGCAGACAATAGCACAACCCCAATACTTGTGTCTTCTTGTGCATCGTGGAAGGCATCCAACAACTCTGACGTAGTTTTTGGTCTAAAGGCATTACGAACATCGGGTCTATTAAATGCCACCCGAGCCACGCCTTCGCATTTCTTGTATGTAATATCTGTATATTCTTTCGCAGTTTTCCAGTTGGGTTGATGCATATTCCTTATTTTTACTTCAAAGATAATAATTCACCTTGTCACACAGACAATTTCACTATTTAAACTATGCGGACGTTATTTATTCTCTTCGGAATTTTATTCATCACAACAGTAGGCTTTGCGCAAGAGTCCTATAAATTCACTTCTCAGATTGACCTTGAGGCCACTGCGGTTATAAGTCAAGGAAGAACAGGAACCTGTTGGAGCTTTTCTGCATCCTCTTTCCTTGAATCTGAAATCATTAGGCTAACAGGCAAAGAGATTGATCTTTCGGAAATGTATACGGTACGACAAACCTACCCTAAAAAAGCAGATAATTATGTGATGCGTCAGGGCAAGGCACAGTTTAGCCAAGGCGGTTTGGCCCATGATGTAATTAATGCTGTCGCCGAATATGGATTAGTACCAAATGAAGTGTATCGTGGACTTGAAGGTTCGGAAACAACACATAACCACGCTGAGTTGGTTGCGGTTTTATCTGCAATGACTAAAATATATGTAGATAATCCAGGCAAGAAACTAAGTAAAAAATGGCGCCCAGCGATTGAATCGGTTTTAGATGTATACTTAGGGAAGACGCTGCAGTCTTTCACCTACGAAGGAAAAAGTTATACGCCACAATCATTCTTAAAAATGACGAACATAGTTCCTAAAGATTATGTTTCGATTACCTCTTTTACACAGGCACCATTTTATTCTGAATTTATACTAAACATTCCAGATAACTGGAGTTATGGAAATTTTCACAATGTTCCTTTAGATGAAATGATGGCCGTTGTTGACCAAGCATTGGCAAAAGGGTTTACCATTGAGTTAGATTGTGATGTGAGTGAAAAAACATTCTCATCTAAGGATGGTGTTGCTGTCATTCCGAAGGATTCAGAAAACAACATACTAGCCCTTCAAGGCGTATACCCAGAAATGAATGTGAGTCAGCAATATCGACAAGACGAATTTGAAAACTTCACTACTACTGATGACCATCTTATGCACATTACTGGGCTCCTCCATGACCAAAATGGCACGAAATATTACAAAGTAAAAAATAGTTGGGGAACAGATGAAAAGAGGACCACTCACGGTGGCTACGTATATTTCAGTGAGGCTTTTATGAGACTAAAGGCCATTAGTGTTATGGTGCATAAAGACGCCATTCCCAGAACAATTGCTAAGAAACTTAATCTGTAATGGTTTAATTATTGTAGTGTGTATTGTATGAAAATGTATAGTTTTTTATTATTTTTTCTTCCTTGTGTAGTTTTTGCACAATATGATTTTGATTCGCGTTATTTCACAATGGATGCGAGCTCGCTTCCAGAGGTGGGACCTGTGAATGATTTTACAAAAGTTGTAAGTTTTACATCTAAGTTTTCATTAGATGCCGCCCCTACAATTGTAAATAAAAATGTGCCCAGTTTTAAATTGACAACACAGAATTACAGGACAACCGTTGATATGGCTAAGGCCGTTACCCAATTAACAAGGTTTGTAAATACAGGGGCTAAGGACGTGACTCCAATCCAAGCAGAAAACTATGGTTTTACCGATTATAGCGGGTATAATGCAGATAAGTCTTCAGGTGTAAAAAACACGGTGTATAAAGAGCAAAAAGGCTTAAACCTATTAGCCCCTTGTCCGCCATTTGGCATTTGTCCAAGATGTGCGCACTATAAAGTGGCAAGAGGATATTAGCTTACTCAATTAGTTCTATTCCATCTTCCTTGATAATAATCTGCTTTTCTTTGTAGAGTGTTCCAATCGCCTTTTTAAAACTCTTCTTACTCATCCCTAATTCATTTTTAATACTGTCAGGGTCACTTTTATCATGTAAAGCAAGGAAACCTCCAGCAGCTTTCAATTCGTCTAATACGAAGTTAGCATTAGGCTCAATACTACGATGTCCTGGGGGTTGTAATACAACATCGATTTTATTATCCTCTCTAATTTTCTTGATATAGGCTTTCATATGATCACCCGTTCTAATGTCTTCAAAAATATCGTCTATGTAAATAAGTCCTTTATGCTTACCCTCAATAATAACGTTCGCTCCTTTTTCGGTTAGGTGTGTTACAAGGATATCAACCTGTTGGAAGGCCTCTAATAAAACAGTCTCATTAGACAAGTACTTATTCGTTTTACTTGAGCCTACTAGGCGATTTGATTGATCGTCCAAATACAAGTACACAATATACCAGTTGCCTTGCTTCATTGGTCTTGCCTGTTCTTTAAAAGGAACAAAGAGTTGCTTTTCAAGGCCCCAATCCATAAAAGCACCATATTCAGTCACGTCACTACAGTGCAAATAACCAAACCCATTCAATTCAACAAAAGGCTCCAAGGTTGTGGCAATAGGACGTTCTTCATTATCCAGATAAACATAAACGCTCAATGCATCTCCAATTTCGAATTCCGTAGGTTTATATTTATGCGGAAGCAGTACTACATTCTCTTCGTCATCACCTAAATAAAGTCCAGGATCCGTATCCCTTAATATGGTAAGCGTGTTATATTCACCTAGTTTAATCATGGGCGCAAAGGTACGATTTTAGATTTCGAATAATTTCAGAAAAACCTTTTGATGTTTTTGATTCTATGATAGGTTTGAGTCGGGCGCAAGAATAGGCTCAAGACTAATGAACGGCTTCGTTATTTTATAAACTTAAAATAATCTAGTAGTATGCTGTCGTTTACTTCGGAAGGAGTGAAAATCTCAATTAGTTTAGGCCCTTCACTTTCATTAAAGAAGGTTGACAAGCTAGGCCTCAAGGCATGTTCTTCAATAACAGAAGTATACCCAAACCCGTACATTTCACATAATTTATTGGCAGTGTGCTGATGCTTTGTTTCAAAATAGGTCTCAAAATGCACTGTGTCCTTAGCGCCTTTCAAGATTCTAAAAATACCACCGCCTTCATTATTGATAACAATAATTTTAAAATTTTTCGGAATATAATTATTCCATAGTGCATTACTATCATAGAAGAAACTCAAATCTCCAGTAATAAAAACTGTTGGTTTATCTGATTCAAGTGCTGCGCCAATTGCGGTACTCATCGATCCGTCGATGCCGCTTGTGCCGCGATTACAAAAAACTTCGATGCTATCATGTATGTCAAATAACTGAGCATAACGAATGGTAGCACTATTACTTAATTGTAATTGAATATTTTTTGGCACCGATGAAAACACCTCAGCAAATGCCTTAAAATCTGAAAACTCAATTAGGTTCAAATAAGCTTCATGCTGTTGTAACCGATGTCCTCTAACCGCTTGCCAATCATTTTGATAGCTACTATCCACGGCTATAGCATTTTGAAGTAACACCTTAATGAAATCATTTGGAAAACTTTGAAGGTGTTTATTAAGAACAAAAAACGTGTCATTTGCCTTCTTAGGATCTACATGCCAATGAAGTTTGGGTGAATACACTCTTAAAAATGCTTTGATTTTTTTCGAAATTACCATTCCGCCAAAGGTGAGCAACAAATCTGGCTGCAATTGTTCAAAGCCGTCCTCATCCAAGGGAGCAATAAGCTGATCAATTGCCGGGAAAAACTGATGGTGATGAATGTTTGAGGTAGTTTCGGTTAAAACGATAACACTCTTGTCTTGGGCAAGTGTATCTACAAGTTGTTTTTCAATACTATTTGGATCTAAAACACCAACGAGTATAAGTTTTCTTTTGCTTTGATTCCATTGCGTTATAAAAGGTTTCATTGCAGTTTGCAGTTCATTCCCTTTCAATAACTCTTTTTCTAGCACAGGAATAATATGCGGAGTGACCAGAGGCTCCATGATTATATTGTACAATGGTTCGGAAAAAGGCAGGTTGATATGCACCGGACCATTTTCGGTAAGCGCCTTATTTAAGGCCGCATTTATTTCGGTTTCATTAAAAGATTGATACGCATCTCCCTCTTTGCAATTTGCATTATACAAGATATGATTGCCAAAAACATCCTCTTGTTGAATGGTTTGGCCGTCCCCTATTTCGATATGACTTGAAGGTCTATCGGCACTCATTATAATCAAAGGAATATCACTATAGAAAGCTTCCGCAACGGCTGGATAATAATTCAGCAATGCAGAACCTGAAGTACAAACCAAGGCAACGGGCCTCTTAATTTGCTGTGCAATTCCCAAAGCGAAAAACGCCGCACAACGTTCATCAACAATGCTGTAGCAGGTAAAATCTTCAAGTTCAGTAAAGCCAATAACCAAAGGCGCATTACGAGATCCTGGTGAAATTACAATATGCTCAATACCCTTGGCAAGACACAGCTGTGTTATGGTTTGAGAAAGAATCTTATCGGAGAATTTCATGCAAGACAAAGGTACAAAGTAGGAATCAATTTATAGCATGGGATATAGTACTCTGAGCATGGTTTGTAATTTATTCTGAGTCTCTTCCCATTCGGCTAAAGGATTAGATGCTTTGGTAATTCCGCCACCTACAAACAAGGTAGCCTGGTCATCTATGATTTTAAGGCAACGAAGATTTACGTAGAGCGCCGTATTTTTATGCGCAACAGGTCCAACAAAACCTGTATAAAACTCACGATTATATCCTTCATGTTCGGTTATAAAAGCTGCAGCCAGGTTTTTAGGTCTTCCACAGATCGCAGGTGTGGGATGCAAAGCAGAAACAATGCCATTAAGACCAGTGTTTCCTTTCTTAAGTATTCCTGCAATGTCTGTTCTAAGATGCACCAAATTACCAGCTTTATGATTATGTGTTTTCGAAATTTTAAAAACTGTGCTTAATTTTTGCAAACTGTCAGTTATAGCATCTGTAACTATCTGTTGTTCATCCAACTCCTTTTCTTGCCATTGAGGCTCTTTTCGAGCGTCGTATACGCGCGTACCAGCTAGCGCCATGGTACTAAATGACACAGCGTCCGTTTTGAGCAGTATTTCTGGTGTTGCGCCACACCAAAGACCCGTTTTAGGATGAAACCAAATGTATTTAAAAGCGGCTGGATAGCTGCTAAACAGTTGTTTTACAAGCGCAACTATTGAAAATTGTTTCAGCTTAACATCCTTTTTCATGGATACTACAATTTTATCTACACTCCCAGTTTCTATTTGAGAAATTGCCTTAGACACAAGGGCTTCATATTTCTTATGCTCTTCAGGAGTTGAATCAAAAGCAACCTTATCTATAATTTGATTGGATATAGCTAGTTGGGTTTGCATCATCGCGCATGCTTCACGGGGCAGATAATAATTCGTCTTATTGAATAAAAAGGGTGCAATATGAAAACCTTCTTCCGTTAATTCAGAAGCCGTGTGTAGCTCATTATCAGTCTGAAAATAAGAAACCACGATATCACTCTCGGGCGACATATAACATGCAAACGGGGCTTTCTTTGTGTAGAAATCATCAATACGCTGCAACCATTCCGAAGTATTCATATCCCTATCGAAGTGTTAAGGTGGTTAATTTAGCTACAGACACCAGCTCACCGGCTTCATTGGTGATTTTAATCTGCCAAAGCTGGGTTGTTCGTCCTTTGTGCAAAATGCTAGCATTGGCAAAAACAAATCCTTCTTTTACGCTCCTAACATGATTGGCGGCAATTTCAATACCTCTAATGCCTATGTCTTTTTCGCCTAAAAATAAAAACGCTCCTGCACTTGCCACACTTTCAGCTAAGGCAACCGATGCTCCGCCGTGAAGTACGCCATCTGGCTGGTGCACTCTTGAATTTACAGGCATTCTTGCTGTTACAGTATCTTCAGTAACATCAATAAACTCAATCGCTAGGGTTTCCATAAGCGTATTCTTGCACATGGCTGCACATTTGGCTAGGGTTTCTTCTTTAGTGTACTTCATAGGATTCAATTACATTTGTAAAAATACCGAAAAAAGACAGGCGTAGCCTAAATAGAAATGTCTTTCTAGTAAAAATTGTTTCTACATATGCATTCAGAAAAAAAAGTATCCTATACAACCAACAACACCTATACAACGGTAAACAGCTATTCAGAAAAAACAAAGAACATTTGGGTGGTATTTCATGGTTTGGGTTATTTAAGTCGGTATTTCGCAAGGCACTTCTCTGAATTAAATTCTGAAGAAAATTTCATCATTGTCCCACAGGCGCCCTCCAAGTATTATTTAGGAAGCACCTTTAAAAACGTGGGCGCGTCATGGCTCACAAAAGAGAACACACTGGAAGAAACGGCGAACGTATTAGCTTATGTAGATGCGGTAGTTGAAGCCGAAATACCAAAAAACACAGCAAAACTGATAGTCTTAGGCTACTCACAAGGCGTATCCATTGCCACGAGATGGGTTGCTAGTAGGAATATTATATGTGATCACCTGGTACTACATTCTGGAGGGATTCCTGTGGAATTAGAGGCTACCCATTTTGATTACTTACCAAAAACGACTGAGGTTACATATCTGTTTGGTAACCAAGACGAATACATCACAGAAGCGCGTAAAACCGAAGAACAGTTAAAAGGCAACAAGCTGTTTGGTAGCCGACTTCAAGTTATTCAATTTGAAGGCACACACGAAGTCTACGTACCTTTTCTCCTTGATTTGTGCGAAAAATAAGACAAAAAAACGTGCATTTCGTCGAATATTTTCGCAGTATGACGTTGTATTTGTTTATTTACACTATATTTCAAGAAAATATAAGACCTCATCTTATGAAAAAATTATTTTTTACTTTCTGTCTTGCCCTCCTTACGTCTTCAGTCTTCGCACAAGTAAGTGCGAAAGAGAAACAAGCCCTATTGGATATATATGTTCTCACCGACGGTGAAAATTGGACCAACTCGTGGGACATTAACCTTCCTGTTGCCGAATGGAACGGTGTAAGCATTACAGACAATAAAGTAACTGGCATCAGCTTATTATTTAACAATATTCAAGGATCTATCCCTAATTCTATAGGTGATTTAACAAACCTTGTAACGTTAGAGCTAGCCTTTAATAAAATAAATGGGGAAATAC
>Ga0114916_1000615_pt1 | contig 22983 bp, 21 predicted proteins | sample MalvirAntarct_66_FD_83501 | JGI IMG/M metagenome (GOLD analysis project Ga0114916, IMG submission 83501) | Marine viral communities from the Global Malaspina Expedition - Malaspina viral metaG Antarct_66 | ecosystem: Environmental > Aquatic > Marine > Oceanic | place: West Anvers Island... | reverse complement strand
GTTCGGCAGCAGGGCGTACCGGTCGCCGAGCAGGTCGACCAGGCTCTCGGCATAGCCGTCCAGGCTGATCCGGCGGATCGACACGGTGACCAGTTCGGCACCGCTCGCCTCGACCGAATCCAGCATGATCTGCTGGTTCGGATATCCCGCCGTGCCGATGAGCAGGCGCGAGCCGAAGCTTCTGCCCGCGATGATGAGACTGTCTTCGTCGGCCATGTGTCACCCGCCCGAGAACGGCCGGACGATCTCGATGTCGTCGTCGGCCGAGAGTTTCGTTTCGTCCCAGTCGCGGCGCGGCACGACCGCGCCGTTCAGCGCCACCGCCGTGCCGCGGCCGTTCCGGTCGATGCCGCGGGCCTCCAGCAGGGCGGCGACGGTCGCAGCCTCCACCGCTTCCGGCTCGCCGTTGATGCGCAGGGTGATGGTCATGTCGCTCTCCTCGCGCGCCGCCTCACGCGGGCGCGGTCTCCCGGGCCGTGTTGGGGGCCAAATGGGGGGCCGTGGCAAGCGCCGGGCGGCGTCCGCCCTGGAACCGATCCAGGCCGAAGGGCAGCAGCGGCTCGGGCGTCTCGCCCGTCAGGATCATCCGGCTGACGAGATCGATGGTCAGCGGCGCCAGCAGGATGCCGTTGCGATGGTGGCCGGTCGCGTAGACCAGCCCGTCGACCCCGGAGGGCCCGAGGATCGGCGCGTCGTCGCGGCAGCCCGGCCGGAACCCGACCCAGGTCTCCACCACCGGCAGTTCCTCGATCCCCGGCATCGCCCGCCATGCCGCCTCGAGCAGCGCCAGCAGGCCGCCGGCGGTGATGGTCGTATCGAAGCCGCGCTCCTCGACGGTGGCCCCGACAATCAGGCGGCCGTCGTTGCGCGGCACCAGATAGATCTTCGGCGCCCACAGCACGTGGCGGACCAGCGGTTCCGCGGGATCCATCTGCAAGGCCAGCATCTGCCCCTTGATCGGCCGCACCGGCGGCAGGACCTCCGGCGGCAGGCCGCCGATCTCGCGCGACCAGGGTCCGGCGGCGAGCAGCACGATGTCGGCCGGCTGGAAACTCTCGCCGACGTCGAGCCCCACGGCGCGACCGCCCTCGACGACGATGCGGCGCACCGGCATGTGTTCGTGGACGCGCACCCCGGCGTCGGCGGCGAGCTTCGCCAGCGCCTGGACGAGCGGGCGGTTGTCGACCTGATGGTCCTCGGGACAGAAGATACCGCCGGCCACGCTGGCGCGCAGATAGGGCTCCATCGTCCGCGCCTCGGCGGCGCTCACCTGTCGGCTTTCGACGCCGAAGCGGCGCTGGACGTCGAAGGTGAACTGCAGCTGGCGCAGCTCGTCGCGGTTCGTCGCGACGACCAGCGTGCCCTCGGCGCGATAGCCGACCGGGATGCCGGATGCATCCTCGACCTCGGCGGCGAAGTCGGGCCACATCAGCTGGCTGCGCCGGTTCAGCGCGAACAGCTTCTCCTCGCCGGGCTCCACCTCGGCGCCGGCGGCCAGCATGCCCGCCGCCGCCCAGGTGGCGCCCCGGCCCGCCGCACCCTTGTCGTAGACGTCGACCCGGCAACCCGCCTGGGCCAGCCGCCAGCCGACGCCCAGGCCGACCACCCCGGCGCCGACGATGGCGACGCGCGGGCGGTCCGTGGGCGGCTTGTGACTCGAACACGTCATGGCGCTCTCCCTGCGCTGGCATTACCCAGGTCAAGTTCGACGGGTATGTTCTCAGCCGGCCGTGGATCCCTTGGCCAGCACCCCGGTCGCAAACTGTCATAGAATTTCGGACCCGCCGCGGCACCTTGCAAGGGGCTTTCGGGCCAGGGGCCTCCGGGACCCCGGCGGAATACCGGTATGCGTGGCGGGTCAGCCGGAGGGTAGGCGCACCGCCGAGGCCACCGCCGGATCGGGCACGTTCAGCTGGATGACCGTGAAGAAGGTACGTTCGCCGTTACCCGTGTTCGGCGCGCCCCGAAGCAGCCGGCCGTACCCGTCCGTCGGGAACCAGGACCGGGATACCGAGTCGGCGACGTTACCGCCGATCGCGCCGACCCGCCCGGCCTCGACCACCGTCACGATGTCGCAGTGCATGCCCCGCGAACTTCCGATTTCCGCGGCACGATCGGCGACCGTGGTGATGCGCGCGTCGGCCGGCCGCGAGCGGTCGGCGCAGATCAGGTCGCCGCGGCGCGGCGCATACTGCTCCAGGTCGTAGGGCTGGAACGCCGCCGCGACGCCGTAGCGCGCCTGCCGCTCGATCAGCGCGTCGATATAGTTGCGGTGCCCGGCGTCCCACGGGAAGTCGTCGCCGTCGATCCCGGCGGTGCGCATGACGTAGGAGACGAAGACGGCCGACCAGGCCTCCGCCGTCCAGGCCGGCTGGCCGGCCTGATAGCGTGACTTCTCCTCGCGGATGTAGCCCGCCCAGCGGCCGCGGACGGCGTTCCAGTAGGCGAGGATGTTCGGGAAGATGCGCGGGTCCGTCTCCCGCAGGCCCGTATAGACCTCGTTGGCGGTGCCGGTGCTGAAGTCGATCTCGGTGCCGCCGAAGTCACGCCATTCGCGCTCGGCGATCTCGACGATTCGCTCGCGCATGGACGCCGGGTAGGAGATCGGCGGCCACTCCCGCTCGGCCGGCACCGCGGTCGACGGCGGCCGGCCGGCACAGGCACTCAGGAGGAACAGGCCGGCGGCCAGCAGGAGCCGTGCCGGCCGCGACGCGGACGCGACCCTCAAACCGGCCCTACCACCTTCCCCGGATTGAGCAGTCCCTCAGGGTCGAGTGCGCGCTTTATCGTCCGCATCACGTCCACCGCCTCGCTGCCGTGCTCGGCTTCCAGATAGCCGATCTTGCCGTAACCAACGCCGTGCTCGCCGGTACAGGTCCCTCCCATGGCGAGCGCCCGGCGTACGAGGCGGTCGTTGATCTCGCCTGCGACGCGCAGTTCCTCGGGATCGTTCGGATCGATGACGTAGACGAGGTGGAAGTTGCCGTCGCCGACATGCCCGACCAGCGGCACGGGGAAGGGCGCGTCGCGGGTGTCGGCCTGGGTCTCCAGGATGCACTCGGCCAGTCGCGAGATCGGCACGCACACGTCGGTGGGCCAGCCCTGCGCACCCGGCCGCAAGGCGATCGCCGCATAGAAGGCGTCGTGCCGCGCCTGCCACAGCCGGTTGCGCTCCTCCGGCGAGGCGGACCAGCGGAAGCCCGGGGCACCGTTTTCCGCCGCCAGCGCCTTGACCATCTCCGCCTGTTCCTCGACGCCGCGCGGCGTGCCGTGAAATTCGAAGAAGATCGTCGGCGCGACGTCGTAGTCGAGCTTCGAGTAGGCGTTGCACGCCGCCATCTGGCGCTCGTCGATCAGCTCCATGCGCGCCACGGGAATGCCGGACTGGGCGATCTGGATGACCGTATCGACCGCCGCCGCCATGTCGGGGAACGGACAGACGCCGGACGAGATCGCTTCCGGGATGCCGTAGAGCTTCAGCGTCACCTCGGTGATGATGCCGAGCGTGCCTTCCGATCCGACCAGCAGCCGGGTCAGGTCGTAGCCGGCGGAGGATTTCCGTGCTCGGCCGCCCGTGCGGATGACGCTGCCGTCGGCCATGACGGCCGTCAGCCCCAGCACGTTCTCGCGCATCGTGCCGTAGCGCACCGCGTTCGTGCCGGACGCGCGCGTCGCCGCCATCCCGCCGATGCTGGCGTCGGCTCCCGGATCGATCGGAAAGAACAGCCCGGTGTCGCGCAGGTGCTCGTTGAGCCGCTTGCGCGTGACGCCCGCCTGCACCGTCGCGTCCAGGTCCTCGGGGCTGACGCGCAGGATCGCATCCATCTGCGACAGGTCGATGCAGACACCGCCATGCAGCGCCGCCACATGCCCTTCGAGCGAGGTCCCCGTGCCGTACGGGATGATCGGCACGCCGTGCGACCGGCAGGCCAGCACGATGCCGCGCACCTCCTCGGTGCTCCGCGCGAAGGCGACGGCGTCGGGCGCATGGGCCGCGTGGAAGGACTCGTCCTTGCCGTGTCGTTCGCGCACGGCGGCGTTGGTCGTCACGCGATCGCCGATCAGCGCACGCAGTTCGTCGAGGAGGATCTCAGGGAAGCTGTTTCGCGGATAGGATGCGCCGTGCATCGCTGGCCTTCATGTCCGGGAGAAGGCCGGCAGGATACCGCGCGGGCCGCCCGATGGCGACCGCGCGCGTGAGGCCTCCGGTCAGTTGATCGCGACCGGGTTGATGATCGACTGGACCGCCCCTTTGTAGCGCGGCTGCCCCAGAACGAAGAGGAACTCCTTCACGCCGTCCTTGATGAGTGCCCGGGTGTCGAGCGTCTCCAGGATGTAGATGCCGTTCTTGGCGAGGAGGATCTGGTGGCCCTCCCAGATGCGGCTACCCGCGAAGGGCACCGCCTCGATGCCCCATGTGTCGGCACCGACGGCCACCGGCTCCAGCGTGGCGAGATAGGTGGCCGCACCGGCGTCGATACCGGGCTCGCCGCCACCGAAGCGCTTCGGGTCCTGGGCCAGCATCGACAGCCAGCCGGTGTGGAAGACCACGACGTCGCCCTTGCCGACCGTCACGCTCTGCGACTGCATCGCCGCCTTCACGTCGTCGGCGCTGATCACGTCGCCCTCCTTCATCGCCTCGACGCCCTTGTGCTTGGCCATGTCGATCAGCACGCCGCGCGTGACGATCGGCGGGATCTTGTCGATGCCCAGCTTCTCCAGGCCGGTGACCTTGACGAAGTCCTTCGCCTGGTTGCCGTTGTAGTAGGTGTTGTCGATGCCGAGATGGCCGAGACCGTCGATCTGCGTGCCGACGCCGAGCCAGCCCGTGATCATGTCGTCGTTGTAGCTCATCTTGTTCTCGGCCAGGGTCGAGCCCTGATACTGGTTCGGCGAGAGCACCGTCACCGCCAGCGAGCGTGGCGGGAAGGCCGGCGTGTCGCGCCCCACGACGATGCCGAGCGGGTAGGCCTTGCCGGTCTTCACCAGCTTCGCCGCCTCGAGCACCTTCGCCGGCGTCAACAGGTTGGCCGCGCCGATCTCGTCGTCGGCGCCCCATTTGGACGGATGCCACTTATCCTGCGCGAAGGCGGGCGCGACCACGGACGCAGCCGCCAGCAGGCCGGCCGCACAGGCCAGCGCGATACGGGTCTTCGACATGGTTTCCTCCGGCTTGTTCTGTTCGGGCGGTCCATTGATGGCCGCCGCCGGAGATCGTCCGCCGCCCGTTCCAGGTGGTCAAGTACGCCATTATTGGTGATGGAAAGCAGAAGAGCCGCCCACGGGGGCGGCTCTTCGGTCCGGTACTATCCGGCAAGCTGGCCGGCGAAGACGCCGATCAGTTCTCGATCTTCTTCAGGCCGTTCGCCTCGATCACGACCTTGTCGAGGCCGACGCCCTCGACCGGCTTCATGCCTTCGACGGTGACGGTGCACATGGCGCAGACGTCCATCTTCGTCTCGCCGGCCTTGAGGACCAGGTTCGTCTTCCCACCCGGCTCGGTGAGCAGGACCTTCTGCTCCTTGCCGGAGGTGTTCTCGACGTCCACGGCGCCGGCGGCGGTCGCGAAGACGAGCGTGGTTGCGAAGGCGGCAGCGGCGGCCCGGATCAGCATCTCTTCATCCCCTCGGGATTGCGTGTCGGTTCGGGACCCCGTCCGCACGGCGTCCCACTTCCACTCACATAACCCTTTGCGACAATGGGGAGAAACGCATTCTCGGCATGCGCGCCCTGCACGCTTTCGTTAACTACGGCAACCATTCCTTCATCGGAATCGGTATCAGCTGTTGCCGACGGCCTTCTGTCCGGCCGACGCGCCGGCGAGCTTGCCGAACACCGCGCCCGACATCAGGCCGGTGCCGCCCGGATAGTTGAAGTAGAACAGGCCGCCGACCAGTTCGCCCGCCGCATAGAGGCCCTTGATCGGCTTCTCCTCGGTGTCGAGGACGGCGCCGTCCTCGTCGATGCGCAGGCCGCCGAAGGTGAAGGTGATGCCGCAGGTCGTCTGGTAGGCCTCGAACGGACCCTCGTCGAGGCGGTGCGCCCAGTTGGTCTTGTCGATCGCCAGCCCCTCGGTGCACCGGCCGTCCTTGACGTTCGGGTTGTAGGGGATGTCGGTGCGGACGGCGGCGTTGTACTTGGCGATCTCGTCGAGGAAGGCCTTGCCGTCGACGCCTTCCATCTTCTCGGCCAGCTCCTCGAGCGTGTCGGCGCGGACCTTCGTCACCTGCCGGATGCGATACTCGTCGCGCAGCTTCGGGATGATCTTCGAGTCGAACACCTGCCAGGCCATCTGCCCCGGCTGGCCCAGGATGACGCGGCCGTACTTGGCATAGGTGTAGTTGCGGAAGTCCGCGCCCTCGTCGACGAAGCGCCGGCCGAGGGCGTTGATCATCACGCCCCAGGGATAGGAATGCTTCTGGAAGTTGTCGCCGACGTCGAGGTCGCCGAACTCCGGCGCGTTGAAGTCCCAGCCGACCGCGTGGCAGCCGGACCAGTTGCCGAACGAACGCGCACCGGCGTCCATGGCCATCTTGATGCCGTCGCCGACATTGTAGCGGGTGCCGCGCACCTTCGCGAGGTCCCAGCCCGGGCCGAGATAGCGCGTGCGCCATTCCGGGTTCGCCTCGAAGCCGCCGCTGGCGATGACGACCGAACGGGCGCGGACCGACATGGTCTTGCCGTCCTTCTTCACCGTCACGCCGTGCACGCCGTCGTCGTCGGTGATCAGGCCGGTCGCGCGCGCCTCGTACATCACCTCGATGCCTTCGCGCTCGGCGGCTTCGTGCAGGGCGTCGACGAGGCCGGGCCCGCCGCCCCAGGCCTGGATCACCAGCCCGCCCCAGAACTTGAACTTGCCGTCGATCTTGAAGGCCTGCTTGCCGTAGATCGGCAGGAAGCGGACGCCCTTCTCGCGCATCCACTTCATCGTCGGCAGCGAGCGCTTGATCAGCGTTTCGCAGAGGTCGGGATCCGTCCGGTATTCCGTGACGCGGCCCATGTCGTCGAAGAACTCGTCCTCGGTGTAGGTGCCGATGTCGGTGGTCGCCAGTTCCTCCTCGGTCAGGTCGGGGACGAGCGCCTTGATGTCCTCCACGCCGTTGAACACGGTGCGGATGTTGCCGGCGGTGAACGCCGAGTTGCCGCCGCGGAGGTCCTTGGGTGCGGCTTCCAGCACCAGGACGCTGGCCCCCTGCTCACGCGCCGAAAGCGCCGCGCACATGGCCGCGTTTCCTGCACCAACGACGACGACGTCGACGCTTCGATCCGACATTCGATCCCTCCTGACGTGCTTCGCTTCTCCCGAGCGGATATACAACGGTGCGACAGCATCATAAAGCCGGCTCGCCGCGGTCGCGGTCGCGCCGGCCGTGACCCACGAGCCGCCGATCCGGAGAAGGCCATGCGCTCGACGCGGGGCGACATCGTCATCGAGAACCTGACCCCCGACGCCGCAGCCGCCCATGTGGGCGAACTGGCGCGGCTGCGGATGACCGTCTTCCGCGCCTATCCCTATCTCTACGACGGCAGCGCCGCCTACGAGGAGCGCTACCTCGCCACCTACCTGGAGGCGCCGCGCGCGGTTGTCGTCGCCGCCCGGCACGGCGATGCCTTCGTCGGCGCCGCCACGGCCCTGCCGATGGCGGAGGCGATCGCCGAGGAGCGCGCGCCGTTCGAGGCCGCCGGCTGGGCGGTCGACCGGATCTGCTATTTCGGCGAATCCGTGCTGCTCGACGCCTGCCGCGGCCGCGGCATCGGCGTCGCCTTCTTCGAGCACCGCGAGGCGCACGCCCGCGCGCTCGGCCTCGACACGGCGGTCTTCTGCGCTGTCGACCGCGGCGAGCACCACCCGGCGAAACCTGCGGGCTATGCGCCCCTCGACGGCTTCTGGCGGAACCGCGGCTACCGTCCGCTGCCCTTCGAGACGACGTTCCGCTGGAAGGACATCGGCGAGGACGAGGAATCCGCGAAGCGGATGCTGTTCTGGTCGAAGACCCTGTCCGGCGACGGGGCCGAACCGTGAGCGGCCGCTGGCGCGTCGCCGCGGCGCAGTATGCGATCACCCGGCCGGCGGACTGGGCCGCCTATGCCGCGAAGCAGCACGCCGTCGCAGAGGACGCGGCACGGTCCGGTGCCTCGCTGCTGGTGCTCCCCGAGTATGGCAGCATGGAGCTGGTCGGCCTGCTGGCGGAGGCCGATTCCGCCGACCTGCACCGGCAGATCGACGCGATGCAGGGCCTGCTGCCCGCCTATCTCGACCTCCAGCAGGAGATCGCCCGGCGACACGGTCTCTACGTCCTCGCCTCCAGCTTCCCCGTGCGGACGGAGGACGGCCACTTCCGCAACCGGGCCTTTCTGCACGGTCCCGAGGGCGGGCACGGCAGCCAGGACAAGCTGCAGATGACCCGCTTCGAGGCGGAGCGATGGGGCATCGCCGCCGGCACGGGCATCCGCCTGTTCGACACGGCCCTCGGCCGCATCGCCGTCGCCGTCTGCTACGACGCCGAGTTCCCGCTGCTCGTGCGGGCGATGGCGGAGGCAGGCGCGGATGTCGTCCTGGTGCCGAGCTGCACCGACACGCTCGCCGGCTACTGGCGGGTGCGCATCGCCGCACAGGCGCGGGCGCTGGAAAACCAGTGCTTCGTCGTGCAATCGCCGACCGTCGGCGACGCGCCCTGGTCGGCCGCGGTGGACGAGAACCACGGCGCGGCCGGCATTTTCGGCCCGCCTGACCGCGAGGTCACGGGCGACGGGGTGATCGCCGTCGGCGGCATGGACCGGCCCGGTCTCGTGGTGGCGGAGCTGGACCTCGAACTGCTCGCCCGCGCCCGCGCCTATGGCGAGGTGTTCGTCCGCCGCGACTGGGACCGGCAGCCGGACATCCTCGCCGCCGGGACGGAGGCGGTCACGATCGCCTGACGCGGGCCGAGAAGGAACCGCGGTTACGGCGGCCCTATCCTTGCACAGGGCTTGGTCGGACCACGGTTCCGCAAGCTCGGGAGGACGCCGCATGGCTGACGATATTCCGATCGTAGACTTCACCGGCTTCCGCGACGGCGACGCCCAAACGCGCCGGCGCATCGGCAAGGCGCTCGGGCACGCGGCCGAGACCGTCGGCTTCGCGGTCGTCGCGGGCCACGGCGTCGATCCGAAACTGGGCCACGACCTGCGAGACGCCGGCCTCCGCTTCTTCGACCTGCCGGCCGACGAGAAGCTGGCGGTGCGACGGCCGCGCGACGACCAGAACCGCGGCTACATCCCCTATGGCGAGGAGACGCTGGTGCGCATGGCCGGCGGCGACAGCCCGCCGGACTACAAGGAGGTGTTCGCGATCGGCCCCGACGACGTGCCGGCGACGCCCTACTTCACCGGCCCCGGGAGCTACCCGAACTTCGCGCCCAACCTCTGGCCGGCGGCACCGGCCGATCTCCGGCCGAAGATGCTGGCCTACTGGGAGGGGATGGAAGGGCTGATGCGCATGCTCGGCGGCGCCTTCTGCCTCGGCCTCGACATGCCGGAGACGCAGTTCGACGACCTGCTCGACGGGACGCACACCAGCCAGCTCCGGCTGCTGCACTATCCGGAGGTGACGCGGGCGGTCGAGCCCGGCCAGCTCCGCGCCGGCACCCACACCGACCTCGGCATGATGACCATCCTGCGCAACGATCCCGTGCCGGGCGGCCTGCAGGTGCAGGGCCGCGACGGCGCCTGGATCGATGCCCCCGCGGTCGCCGAAACCTACATTCTCAACATCGGCGACATGCTGATGCGCTGGTCGAACGACCGCCTGAAATCGACGCCGCACCGCGTCGTCGTCCCGCCGCAGACGGCGGGGGCGGAGGCGCGCCGGCTGTCGATCGGCTTCTTCGTCTGCCCGCGCTACGACGCCATGGTCGAATGCTTCCCGACCTGCCGCTCGGCGGCGAACCCGGCAAAATATCCGCCGGTCACCGTGCACGACTACCGCACCAACCGCTTCGCGGCCGGCGCCGGCGTGAAGCGCGCCTCGTAGACGCGGCCCTTCAGTATACCAAGCCCATGACGCCGATGACGATCAGGTAGATCGCGACGATGTAGTTCAGCAGGCGCGGCATCACGAGGATCAGGATGCCGGCGACGAGGGCGACGAGAGGCTGGATTGCGACGAACGCCATTGCGGTTCTCCAGGAGGATGCGCCGCGGACTGCGACCCTGCATGAACTGCCCTGGCCGGCCCTCGTTCCCCCCGCCGTGGCGCCGTCCGGCTCAGCGCTGGACGATCGCGCCGTACCAGCCGAGGCCGGCATAGGTCTCGTAGCCGGGGGTGAGGTGGAAGGCGACGGTGCGCCCCTCGCGGTCGCGATAGCTGCCCGAGCGTCGGCCGCCGGTATCGAGCGCCACGATCTCCTGCAGCACGCCGCGCCCGTCGGAGGCGGCGAGCACCCGCTTCTGAGCATCGAGCAGCAGGACGCGCGAGCGCGACGCCTCCTCCGCGCTCATGCGCACGCCGCGTACCACCGTCTCGGCCTGCGGACCCCAGTCGAAGTGGATGCCGAGCACGCCGAGGACCTTGCCCCGCGCCTCGCCGCCGGCGCGGACCGCCGCCGAATAGGTCGCGACGGCGGCACCGTCCAGCGCCCCGCAGCGGTCGACGTCGGCGACGCGGTAGTCGTCGCCGCTTGCCGTCGCCATCGCCTGCCTGAACCAGGGCTCGGCCGAAACGTCGAGGCCGCGTACGCCCGGATACCGCTCCGGCCGGCCGTGCGCGATGACCCGGCCGCGCGTGTCGCAGAGCCAGAGGTCGAGATAGACCGTATAGGCGCGCAGGATCACGGCGAGCCGGGCATCCGCATGCGACAGGCGCGCTGCCGCCGGGTCGGCCGCGGCATCCACGACCGCGGCATCGGTCGCCCACCAGCGGACGTCGCACGTCCGTTCGTAGAGGTTGCGGTCGACGATCTCGATGGCGTTGAGACAGAGGTCGACGAGACGCTGCCCGCGCGTCTCCTCGACCATCCGCTGTCCGACGCTGCGCAGGTGCGCCAGCGTGCCGGACAGCCCCTGCTGCATCTCTGCCGCCAGGCGCTCGATTTCGGTCGAAACCTTCTTCACTTCCGATGCCACGACGGCGAAGCCTCGGCCCGCCTCGCCGGCACGGGCCGCCTCGATGGTGGCGTTCAGCGCCAGCATGCGCGTCTGGTTGGTGATCGCCTGGATCGCCCGGCTCTTGTCCTCGGCGATACGGCCCGCCTGGTCGGCGAGGGCGAGGACCCGTTCCGGGGTAGCTTCCTCGTCGGCCCGAGTCTCCACCATAGTCTGCGCCAAACCGGCCATGTCGCGACCTCGCAGGTCAACCCGGCCGCCCCAGCGACCGTCCCTCAGTGAAACAGTATCTCCGCATTGTTTAGCAAAGCTTTACCTTCCGCTCACGGCCTGCGCAGGCCGGAGGGGATATCGCCCACATAGCGCGACCGCGGGCGGATCAGCGCATGGGTCGCGTACTGCTCTTGGGCATGGGCGATCCACCCGGCGCAGCGGCCCACGGCGAAGATGCCGAGCGGTGCGTCGGGCGGCAGGTCGAGCGCCCGGCCCATGATCGCCAGCGCGAAATCGATGTTCGGGCGTGCATCAGTGAGGTCGCGCGCCGCGACCGCCAGTCGCCGGCCAAGGGCGACCGCCGGATGGTCGGGCAGGATCGCCTCCAGGCGGCGCAGCAGGACCGCCGCCCGCGGGTCGCCGCCGGGATAGAGCGGATGTCCGAAACCGGACAGGCGGTCGCCGCGCCGCAGCCGGGCGGCGAGTGCCGCCGTGGGATCGTCCGCGCCGACACCTGCCAGCATCGCCGCGACGCGTGCCGTCTCGCCGCCGTGGCGCGGGCCCTGGAGCGCGCAGAGGCCGCCGGTGACCGCGGCATAGGGTGCGGCGCCGGTCGACGCGATGCACCTGACCGTGAACGCCGACGCGTTGAGTTCGTGGTCGGCGAGCAGCACGAGTGCGGCGCGGATCAGGTCCGCCGCGGCCGGATGCGCGGCACGCCAGCCGGCGGCGAGGCGATCGTGGATCGCCGCCCCGGACGGATGGACCCCGCCCATGCCGGCGGCCAGCAGCCGGACCAGGCGCGCACCGGTGCGCGCCACCCCGGCCGGCTCCAGGTTGAACGCCTTGAGGTCGAGCGGCGCGGCCCGGGCCAGCAGCGCCAGGCAGCGGTCCATGCCCGCGGCGCCCTCGCCACCATGAGCGAGAGCATCGGCCAGCGGCGGCTCGTTGCCGGCGAAGGGATCGTCGCCGCCGCAATCCCAGAGGATCGCCGCCACCGTCTCCAGCGACGCCGTCTCGGCCAGCACGGCGGCATCGCGCCCGCGATAGAACAGGGCGCCGTTCTCGATGAGGGTGATCGCCGAATCGAGCACCGGCGCACCCCACGCCAGGGCCTGTGCCCCCGCTTCCGGCGGCTCCCGCCCCGTCCCCTTGCGGTCGCGCAGCAGGCTCACGTCGTCGGCGCGATAGAGCCGCGTCCGCGGGCCGGCCGACGCCTCCGATCGGATGAGGCCGCGGCTGACATAGGCGTAGAGCGTGGCGCGGCTGACGTTGAGTTCCGCCGCGGCTTCCTGCGCGGTCAGGTAGCGAACCTCGGTCATCGCATATTGATTCCGTCAATCAAGATTGACGACATTGAACGACCTGCCGAATTCTCGGTCAACATCGACTCGAGAGGGAGTGGAAGAATGGACGCAGGCTTGGAAGGCATCGTCGCGGCGGAAACCGGTCTCAGCGACGTGCGCGGCGAGGAGGGCCGGCTGATCGTGCGCGGGCTCGACCTGGAAGATCTGGTCGCCCGCTGCGGCTTCGAGGCGACGGCGGCACTGCTCTGGTCCGGTCTGGCCGAGCCGGAGATGGACGAGGCGCAGGTCGCACGCGCTCTGGGTGCGGCGCGGGTCGAGACGGGCAAGATCATCCCGCGCTTCCTTGAGGTGTCCGGCGACATGCACCCCGTCGAGGCGCTGCGGCTCGGCCTCGCGATGCTGCCGGAGGAGGCGGCGGTGCCGGCGCACATCCGCGCGACCGCGGCCATGCCGGTCTTCCTCGCGGCGCAGAAGCGCCGGCGCGACGGGCTGGCACCGGTTGCACCCGCCGCGAACGCCGGACAGGCCGAGGACTTCCTGCGCATGCTGCACGACGCTGCGCCCGACGCCATGCGGGTGAAGGCGATCGAGACCTACCTCGTCACCGTCGCCGACCACGGGCTGAACGCTTCCACCTTCACCGCGCGCGTCGTCGCGTCGACGCGACCCGGCATCCTGTCGGCGGTGATCGCCGGACTTTGTGCGTTGAAGGGGCCGCTGCACGGCGGGGCGCCCGGACCGGTGCTCGACATGTTCGACGAGATCGGCAGCGAGGACCGGATCGCCGGCTGGGTGGCCGAGCGGCTGGCGGCGAAGGATCGACTGATGGGCTTCGGCCATCGCGTCTATCGCGCCCGCGATCCGCGCGCCGACGTGCTGAAGACCGAGGTCGCACGCCTGCGCGGCACGGCCGACCGCATCGCCTTCGCCGAGAAGGTCGAGCGCGGCGTGCTGGACGCGCTCGCCGCCCGCTATCCGGGGCGGCGGCTGGAGACGAACGTCGAGTTCTACACCGCCCTGCTGCTCGACGCCGTCGGCATCCCGCGCGACATGTTCACCTCGATCTTCGCCATGGGACGGGTGCTCGGCTGGACGGCGCACGCCTTCGAGCAGCTCGCCACCGGCAGGCTGGTGCGTCCCGGCGCGGTCTATGTCGGCCCGCAGCCGGCGGCGGCGCGGCGCTTAGCGGCGGGCGCCGATTGAACCGGCAGACATCTCCTTAGAGAGCAGGGCGCCTCGCGGCGCCGCCGGCGGCCGTCCTGGCCGAGCGAGACCGGCGCTTCTTCGATGGCCTAGAGGTGCGCAGCATTGACGGCCTGTTCGCGGCGGTCTCGATTCTCGCCGCGAGCGCCAGCGGCGATGTATATATGCTGATCGCTAACCAACTCGCGATCCCAATGCCCGCTGCATGGCGGCAGCAATCTGACGATGGCTACAGATCTCCGCGCCAAGATCGCCGGCTTTTTCCAACCGATGTCGCACGCTTCGCTCGACACAGAGCCGAACCGTATTGCGGGGCTGGAGATCCCACGCGGTGAAGGACTGTCGAAGAGTCAGCGGATCGATGCTGCCCTGGAGGGGCTTTCCGAAAAGGAGATGGCGTGCATAGCGCTGAAGCTGGCTCGTACACGCGGTGACGTCGCTCTAGAAGAGGCTGGCCTCAAATTACTTGAGGCCAACGATCCGCCGTTGACTCGCATCACGCGCCGCGATGTTGCACGCGTATTTGGAGAAGACTTGGCTGGCGAGGCGGACCTGCTAGAGTTGGTCAGCCGCTACTTCGTTATTGCCGACCCGTGGGAGGACGCGTTCGGGGGCACCGGCAAGAGCCTCCGCGACAGGATAGACCGCCATATGGTGCGAAACCCCGGCGACTGGTCGGTGGAGTTCCTCTTCGGAGAGATCGGCGCATTCGACTGCTCGCGGGCGCGGTTCGCGGCCCTGCTGCAGGAAACGGTGCATCCTCTGGCCCGCTCCGGGGAGGAGCAACGAGAGACCGTAGCCGCGCTCAATAAGGTCCTTGCACAGGATGGTTACGAGCTGGCGGTCGACGGCGACGAGTCGGGTCACCCGATCTATGCGTTCCGGCCTGTCATTCGGGGCGTGAAGGGGCGCCCCAAAAATCTGATCTTCGCCTCCCGTGGGCCCAAGCCGGAACTCGGCTTCGCCGATGCCATCAACAACGACATCGTCATTCTTTCCGGCGAGGAAAGCTGCCTAGTGTACGACCGCCCTATCGGCGCTAACGGCCTATTGTGGCGCGATCTGGTGACCTGGTGGTCGGAACAGGCGGTCGGCAGCAACGCCGCCGGTCTCGGGAGGCGGCTGCAGGAGTCTCTCGCCTCTGCGGCCGAAGAGAAGGTGTTTGCGACCTACTTCAAAGCCTACCGAACCCGCCTCGGCGACGCTTTGCCGGCGCTACTGCCCCAGGTTTATCTGCACTACGACCCAGCCGTGGTGAAAACGCTACGGCACCGTCTTCCTCTGCCGCGCCAACGCATGGATTTTCTCCTTCTGCTCCCTGGTCGGCAGAGGGTCGTGATCGAGGTGGATGGCAAGCATCACTTCTCGGAGGCTGAAAAGCCCTCACTGAAAGTATATAGCAAGATGGTGTCAGCTGACCGTGAGCTACGTCTAGCCGGCTACGAGATCTATCGATTCGGCGCCAATGAATTAGTCGGCGATGGAGCCGAAAAGGTGCTCCGCGACTTCTTCGACAAGCTGTTTCACCTACATCAGGTGACTATGGCCTAGGGCAGTTCGGCCAGCTGCGTCGCGTCGCGCGTCGCGGCGATCTCGCGCAGCAGCTTGCGGCGGATCGCGCTGGCGAAGGTGTCGGGCGTCTCCACGACGATCATGAAGGCGCCTGGCCCGCCGATCACGTGGTTGGCATAGAACCAGTCGACATCGGCCGATCGCGGCCAGCCGTGCTTGCTCAGGCGCTCGGTCGCGATCGGCAGGCCGTTGATGGTGACGCCCGCCGCGATCGCCTCCTCGCGCGCCGCCCCCAGGTCGCGGCCGTGGTTGTTGGCGCCGTCGCCGGAGACGTCGATAACCTGCCGGGTGCCCTCGAAGCCGTTTGCGGCGAACCGCTTCACGCAGAAGTCGAGCATGGCGCTGATCGACGTCCACTGGTTGCGCTCATAAGGGGCGCTGGTCAAAGCGCGGGCGAATGCCTCCGCTTCGGCCTGTCCCTCGATCACCGTCCAATCGACGATGACCCGCTGGTGGGAACTCTGCGCCCACTCGATATAGGTCATCGCGATACGCCGGTGCGGCCCTGAGGCGATGGCGAACTGCACCTCCGGATCGGTGAGGGCCGCGACATAGCCTTCCCGCTGCAGCCGGGCCTCGCGCTCGTCGATGCTGTCCGAGACGTCGACGGCGAGGATGAGTTCCAGGTCCACCGGGAGATCGAGCGCCTGCGCAGGGCCGGTCCAGACGACGGCGGACATGAGGGCACCGGACCAGAGGACGCTGGAACAGACGGTGAGGATCGCGAACAGCCGCATGGATCGACCTCCACACTCGTGCCCCCCTCCACCTCTATTCAACGGATCGGCCCGCCCTTGCGCAACCTTCACGTTGCGAACAGGCTGGTCCTGGCGCGCTTCTTGCTCGCCTTCTGCGCTTTCCGGCGCCCGCGAAGAGGTCAGCGACATGCCCAAGATCAATCCCGAGAGGCTGCTGGCGGATCTGCGCCGGCTTGCGGATTTCGGCCGCTACAAGACCGGCGTGCACCGCCCGACCTTCTCGCCGCAGGACGTCGAATCGCGCGCCTGGCTGCAGCAGCGCTTCGCCGAGGCCGGCCTGGACGCCTCGATCGACGGCGTCGGCAACGTCATCGGCAGCAGCCGGGTCAACGGCCCGCGCCTGCTGATGGGCTCGCACAGCGAGACGCAGCCGCACGCCGGCTGGCTCGACGGCGCGATGGGCGTGGTCTACGCGCTCGAAGTCGCCCGTGCCTTCGCCGAGGATCCCGACTGCGCGGGAATGGGCATCGAGGTCGCCTCCTGGGCGGACGAGGAGAGCCACTATGCCAGCATGCTCGGCAGCCACTCCTTCGTCGGCGACCTGACCAACGCCGACCTCGACGCCGCGAAGAACCGCGACGACGGCACGCCGCTGCGCGAGGCGCTGGCCAAGGCGGGTTACGCCGACAAGCCGCGCGAGTTGATCGATCCGTCGCGCTATGTCGGCTATGTCGAGGCGCATATCGAACAGGGCGACTCGCTGGAGGCGACCGGCAAGCGCATCGGCGTCGTCACCAGCATCGTCGGCATCTGGCAGTACCGCATCACCTTCACCGGCGTGCAGAATCATGCCGGAACGACGCGCATGGCGATCCGCAAGGACGCGGGCGTCGCCCTGGTCAATCTGGCGAGTGCCATCTACGAGGCGTTCCCGAAGGTGGCGGCGGAGCGGACGGTCTGGACGACGGGCAGGATCGACCTCGACCCGAACGCCCCCAGCATCGTGCCGGGCGGTGCCAAGATGATGTTCCAGTTCCGCGACGCCGACCCGGAGCGGCTGCTGCTGCTGGAGAAGACGCTGTTCGATCTCGTCGCGGCGGCCGATGCGGCCGGGCCGTGCGGCGTGACGATCGAGACGGTGTCGCGCAGCGAGCCGAAGGTCATGGAAGGCGTCTTCCAGGACGCGCTGGAAGAGGCGGCGAAGGAGCATGCGCCGGGCGTGCACGTGCGCATGCCGAGCGGCGCCGGCCACGACGCCCAGATCCTCGCCAAGAAGCTGCCCGCGGCGATGCTGTTCGTCCCCAGCATCGGCGGCATCAGCCACCACTATGCCGAGAACACCTCCGACGAGGACCTCGTCCTCGGCTGCCAGGTGCTCGCCGACGCCGCGGAGAAGATCCTGAAGCAGGCGGCGAAGTAACGCTTCGTCCGGTTGCCGGCCGACCCTTCGCCCCCCACCTCAGGGCGAAGGCGAGGAGGCTTTGCGGATGAAGGTCGACGGCACGCACTATCGCAGCATCTGGCTGAACGACGACGGCTGGTCGGTCGGCGTCATCGAGCAGACGAAACTGCCGCACGCGTTCGAGACGATCCGCCTCGCCTCGCTGGAGGACGCGGCGCACGCCATCCGCGCCATGCTGATCCGCGGTGCGCCGCTGATCGGCGCCACCGCCGCCTACGGCATGGCGATGGCGATGCGCAGCGACCCGTCGGACGTATCGCTGGCCGCCGCCTACGAGACCCTGCACTGCACCCGGCCCACCGCGATCAACCTGCGCTGGGCGCTGGATGCCATGCGTCAGGCCCTGCAGCCGCTGGCGCCCGGCGAGCGTACCGCCGCGGCCTACGCGAAGGCGGCGGCGATCTGCGACGAGGACGTGGCGATCAACCACGCCATCGGCACGCACGGGCTGGCGCTGATCCAGGGGATCGCCCAGGTCAAGCCGACCGGGCCGGTCAACATCCTGACCCACTGCAATGCCGGCTGGCTGGCGACGGTCGACTGGGGCACGGCGCTGGCGCCCATCTACATGGCGCACGACGCCGGCATCCCGGTGCACGTCTGGGTCGACGAGACGCGGCCGCGCAACCAGGGCGCCGGCCTGACAGCGTGGGAACTCGGCCGGCACGGCGTGCCGCACACGGTGATCGTCGACAACGCCGGCGGCCACCTGATGCAGCACGGCATGGTCGACATGTGCATCGTCGGCACCGACCGCACCACCGCGGACGGCGACGTGTGCAACAAGATCGGCACCTACCTGAAGGCGCTGGCGGCGCACGACAACGCCGTGCCCTTCTATGTGGCGCTGCCGGGCCCGACCATCGACTGGACCATCTCCGACGGCCTCACCGAAATCCCGATCGAGGAGCGCGATCCGAACGAGGTCACCCGCATCTGGGGCGCCACCGACGCCGGCGAGGTCGTGCCGGTGCGCGTGACGCCGGCCGGCAGCCCGGCCGCGAACTACGGCTTCGACGTGACGCCGGCCCGCCTCGTCACCGGCCTGGTGACCGAGCGCGGGGTCTGCCCCGCCTCGCGCGAGGGGCTGGTCAGTCTCTATCCGGAGATGCGGCGCGCGGCGGCGGAGTAGCCGCCGCACGTTCCCGCGCCAGCTTCGTCTCGCGGCGGAGGATGTAGAGGCCCGACGCGATGACGACGGCGGCGCCGCTCACCACCCACGCCGTCGGCAGATGGTCCCAGATCACGAAGCCGAGGAGCGCCGCCCAGACCAGGGCGACATAGTCGAACGGCGCCACGATCGCGGCCGGCGCGAACCGGTAGCCGAGGGTCATCATCAGTTGCGCGCCGCCGCTGACCACACCGATCAGGATCAGCACAACCCACTCGATGCCGACGGGCGTCTGCCAATAAAAGGGAAGCAATACCGCGCTGATCGCCGCGCTGACCGCCGTGAAGTAGAAGGTGGTCGTGGCACTGCTGTCGGTGCTGCCGAGCCGGCGCATGCAGATCACCGCGATCGCGTAGCCGAAGGCCGAGAACAGCGCGAGCAGGATCATCGGGTCGAAGACGCCGGCACCGGGCCGGGTCATCAGAAGCACGCCGCCGAAGCCGACCGCCACGGCCGTCCACCGCCGCCATCCGACCTTCTCGCCCAGCAGGGGCACCGACAGCGCCGTGACGAACAGCGGCATGGTGAAGTTGATCGCCGTCAGGTCGGCCAGCGGCAGGAAGCCGAGGGCGTAGAAATAGGCGAACATCGACGTGATGCCGGCGAGGCAGCGGCCTGCATGCAGCCCCGGCCGCTGCGTCTTCAGCAGCCCGATGCCGCTGCGGAAGATGAAGGGCGCCAGCGGCACGAAGGCGAAGACGCTGCGGAAGAAGACGAGCTGCACGACGTGGAAGCTCGACGCCTCCAGCTTGATCGCCGCATGGCTGCTGGTGAACAGCAGCGCCGCGCCGATGATGCAGAGGATGCCGTTGCGGATGCCGCGCGCCTCGGCCGATACGCCGGTGCGTGTGCCGCCGACAGCGTCGCGCGTCGCGGACGCCGGGGCGCGGGCTGCGTCCTGCAGCCGCCTCGAGGAGTTCATGGCGGGATCAGCGCGCCTCGATCCGGCGGACGAAGTCGCGCAGTACCGTCCTGTAGAGCTCGTCCTTGAGCATGGCGTCCTCCACTCCCCGATCTATGTTCGGGTTGTCGTTGATTTCGATGACGAACACGCCCGCGTCCGTCTGCTTCAGGTCGACGCCGTAAAGGCCGTCGCCGATGAGGTTGGCCGCTTTCAGGGCGATGTCCACCACCTCCCTCGGCGCGGCGGCGACGTCCCAGGTCTTGAAGCCGCCCTCGGCGACCTTCCCATCGGCGCGGTGGTTCACGATCTGCCAGTGCTTGCGCGACATGAAGTACTGCGACACGAAGATCGGCTGGCGGTTGAGGATGCCGACGCGCCAGTCGAACGCCGTGTACATGAACTGCTGCGCCAGGATCAGCTCGGTCCGCTGCAGCAGCTTGCGCGCACCCTCCATCAGTTCGGCGCGGTTGTTCGCCTTGATCACGCCGCGCGAAAAGGACCCGTCGGGGATCTTCAGGACCAGCGGGTAGCCTAGCTGCTCCTCCGCCTGCAGAATGCTCTCGCGGTCGAGGATCAGCGTCCGCGGCGCCGGCAGCCGGTTCGCCTGGAGCAGTTCGGCCAAGTAGACCTTGTTCGTGCAGCGCAGGATCGACACGGGGTCGTCGATGGCGACCAGCCCCTCGTGCACCGCCTTCCGCGCGAAGCGGAAGGTGTGGTTCTCGATGCTGGTCGTCTCGCGGATGAACAGCGCGTCGTATTCGGCGAGCTTCAGGAAATCCTTGCGCTGAATCATCTCCACCGCGATGCCGAGCGACGCCCCGACCGACACGAACTTCTTCAGCGTCTCCGGGCTAGACGGCGGCATCTTCTCCGCCGGATCGTGCAGCAGGGCCATCCAGTAGCGCGGCTGGGTCTTGGCCTTCGCCGGCCGCCAGTCGGCGCGGGTGTAGCGCTCCAGGGTCGCGACGAAGAACTCGAACTCGTCCGGGCTGAGGGCGCTCGCCGCGACATGCTCGATCTGCCGGACCTGCCAGCGCTCGTCATGCACCACCTGGACGCGCAGCAGCGGCGAGCGGAAGCGGTCGAACAGGCGGCGCGCGAAGTTCTTGAAGCGCGAATCGGTCGGCTGACCGAAGCAGACGGTCAGCGTGAAGGCGGCGCGTGGCGGGGCCGCCAGCTTGCCGATCTCCTCGCGCAGCGCCGCGTTCAGTTCCGGCAGGTCGACGGCATAGAGCGTCTTGCGCGACAGGTTCAGCAGCGTCTCGACCGTCGGCACGACCTTCTGCCCGCGCGCCTCGGCGAGCAGCGAGCAGTAGTAGCCGAGGTCGAGATAGTCGAACGATGCGCTCAGGTTGATGACCCGCGCCTGCCGGTTCTTGAAGCGCTCGGGATTGGTCGCGAACTCCCGCGCGGTGACCGCGGTGCCGGCCGACGCGGCCCATCCCTGGTCGGCCTTGTTCTCGACGATGACGATATGGTCGGTCATGAAGCGGCGGCGGTCCCGCGGGAGACGATGACGGCGGCCCGGACGCGACGCGCGCCGTAGCGGGCCATGCGATCGAACTCGCCGTGCGACACCGGCACGTTGGTGCCGTCGCTCGGACTGCGATGCTCCTCGAAGTTCACATAAGGGTCGTGAATGTAGATGAAGCGGTCGTCGTGGCCGGCGACGACCACCCAGTGTGGCTCCTTTACGCCGTAGAGCCGCCATGAACTGACGAGCACGATCGGCACGGCACCCGCCTCGCGCGCCAGCACCAGGTCGCGGCTGCCGAGTCCCCGGTCGAACGATTCGATTCCCGCCTCCGCGGCGGCGTCGCGGAAGTCTTCCTGGACCAACCGCATGACCTCGCGCTTCTCCGCCGAGCGCACCGAGTCGAGGAACAGCAGGTCACCGCCCGCCACGTGCACCTCGGCGCGGAAGCCGCGCGCATGCGCGGCCAGCGCCAGACCGTAGGGGTCGCAGCCACCGTGCCCGGACGTCATGTAGACGGTCGTGCTCTCACGCCACAGGCGGATCTCCTCGCTGCGCCGCAGGGGCGGATCGCCACCCAGCGCCTTCATCGCCATCATCAGGGCCGCCGGGCCGCAGGTGAAATCGGTCGTCTGCGCGTAATAGGGCACGTCGGACAGTCCCGGACGATTGCCGCCCGCGATGGCCTTTTCCATGCGCAGGGCGTCGGCGCCGTCCTCGTAATAGTCCTCGATCCGCTCGAAGGCGACGTAACCGGCACGGCGGTAGAGCCCGACCACGGCGTCGTCCTCCGCCCGCACTTCCAGGCGCATGACGGCGCGCCCCTCGGCCAATGCCCGCGCTTCGGCGGCCGCCAGCAGGGCGGATCCGATCCCCGCGCCCCGCGATTCCGGTGCGACGGCGAAGGAATAGAGCCGCGCCAGCGCGGTGCTCCCGCCAACGAGGACGATGGCATAGCCCCGCACCGCAGACCCGGATTCCGCGAGGAGGGTGAAGGCGTGCGCCTTCGACAGCAGGTAGTGGAAGCTGCGGCGGGAGAGCCGGTCCCAACGGAAGCAGCGCTCTTCCAGGCGCAGCAGCGCCGCCAGGTCGGCCAACCCGGCCGGCCTGATCGTCACGTCGCCTCCGGTATCGACCGGCGCTGCCGGGGCAGCGGGCTGCCGCAATGCGGCGCTCGTCTTCATTTTCACTCTGTCCCACACGGGCGTTCCACATCTTGGCGTCGGAGCGGATTTTTGAAAGGCCGCGTCGCGCGGCGCCGCAGATTGTCGCTCGGACGACGAGGCGCTACGGTGCGGCGTGCCCAGAGGAGAAAGATCATGGCCGACGAGGCCCCGGTAATCGTCGATCGGGCCGGACCCGTCGCGACGGTGACGCTCAACCGGCCGAAGGTGCTGAACGCGCTCGACCTCGGCATGGCGCAGGCGTTCCGCACGGCGATGCTCGATCTCGAGCAGGACGCGGCGATCCGCTGCGTGGTGATCCGCGGTGCGGGCCGCGGCTTCATGGCGGGCGGCGACGTCGCCGGCTTCCACCGCGACCTCGACCGGATCGAAACGGTCGCGGGCGAACTGATCGAGGTCTTCCACGAGGCGGTCAAGGCCGTCGCGCGGATGCCGAAGCCTGTGATCGCGTCGCTGCACGGGCCCGTAGCCGGCGCCGGCCTCAGCCTCGCCCTCAACACCGACCTCGCGATCGCCGCCGACAATGCCGTCTTCACGCTAGCCTACGCCGCGATCGGGACCAGTCCCGACGGCGGTTCGACCTTCCTTCTGCCGCGGATCGTCGGCATGCGGCGGGCGATGGAGATCGCGCTGCTGGCGGACCGCTTCGACGCGGCGAAGGCCCTCGACCTCGGGCTCGTCAACCGCGTGGTGCCGGCGGCGGATCCCGCGGC
>Ga0114916_1000614_pt1 | contig 22995 bp, 26 predicted proteins | sample MalvirAntarct_66_FD_83501 | JGI IMG/M metagenome (GOLD analysis project Ga0114916, IMG submission 83501) | Marine viral communities from the Global Malaspina Expedition - Malaspina viral metaG Antarct_66 | ecosystem: Environmental > Aquatic > Marine > Oceanic | place: West Anvers Island... | reverse complement strand
GCCGTGGCCGCATCATCCACCGCCACAGCAATCGCCTCGGCCACATCACCGGCATAGACCGGCTGGAAGCGAGTCGATCCACCGCCAATGGCCGGCAACAGGGGCAATACACTCATCAACGGGGACGTTGCCATCGCAGCAAAGCGGTTGAAGAACTCGTCTTCCGACGCAAACACAATGGATGGGCGTAGAATGGTCGCTGTAGAAATGGCGTCGCGAACAGCGGCTTCAGCTTCTGCCTTTGTGCGTGCATAGTCAGCCGAGGAATCGGCATCAGCGCCGATGGCTGAAACTTGGACAAACCGTGCAATGCCTTTTTCGGCGGCAACTTGCGCCAGCAATCCAGCCCCTTCGCTCTGAGCCGACTCAAACGTCTGAGCGCCTTTCTCAAACATGATGCCAACAAGATTCACGACAGCGTCGGCGCCTTCCAGCGCGCGCTCGATCGATTCTCGATTGCGGATATTGGCCTGAATAATATCGACCCAGCCTGGAGGCCCCGCAAGACGAACATCCCCGGCAGTGTTCACGTGCCGACAGGCAACGCGCACACGCCAGCCCTTCTTGACGAGTTCACGGGCGGCATACCGTCCAATGAACCCCGACCCGCCGAAAACAGTTACCAAGCCTTTGGTCATCTTCAGTCTCTCTCAAAGCGACCGCAGCCGCAATAATCCGGATGGCGCCTTTGACCATAGAGCCGTTCGCCTGTCTACCAAGGCACGGCGGGCGAAACAGCGCGGCATGGCAGAATATACAGGTATGCCATCAACCTGTGCAGCGCGGCGTCAGAGCGGTCAGGCCTTCACTGCCATTTCAGTCGCCATCCATCCCGCGAACGCATCCCGCTCCGCCGCGCTCATGTGCAGGCCCAGCTTGGAACGACGCCACAGAATGTCATCTGCGGTTCGGGCAAACTCTACTTCAACAAGGTAGCGCGCCTCAGTTTCGGTCAGGCTCGCACCAAACTTTCGGCCAAGATCGCCGTCCGTTTCGGCTTGCCCCAACAAACGCCGCGCGTCGGTGCCGTAAGCGCGTGCTAGACGCTGCAGAAGGTTAGCGCTCAGCTTGGGATAATCCTGTCGCAATCCTTCATAGAAACCGTCAAAATCCGCGCGAGGCATGTCTCCGCCGGGAAGGTCAGCGTCGCGTGTCCACTCACCACCTGCCTCCGGAAAAACCTTATCCAGTGTCTGAAGCGCGTCTTCAGCCAATTCCCGATAGGTCGTTATCTTGCCCCCAAACACTGACAGGACCGGCGCTCCGCCGTCATCATCCAGTTTCAGGACATAGTCGCGCGTCACTTTGGAGGCGTTGGCAGCGTGGTCATCATATAGTGGGCGCACACCGGAATAGGTCGCCACCACATCTGCTGGAGTGATGGCCCGCTTGTAATACTCGCTCGCGCCCTTGCAGAGATACTCGATCTCATCAGGCGTAATTTTCACCTCGTCGCGATTTGCTTCATACGGAACGTCCGTCGTGCCGATCAGTGTGAACGCGCCGCGCTCATAGGGAATCGCGAACATGATTCGGCCATCACCATTCTGGAAGAAGTAGGCGTAGTCGCCTTCGTGCCAGCGCGGCACGATGATATGGCTACCCTTTACAAGTCGTAGGTGGGTCTCGTTTTTCTTTCCATGGTCGAGCCCCAGAACATCGTCGACCCAGGCACCTGCCGCATTGACGACCGCCCTGAATGACCGGGTCTCGGATCCTTTCGGACTTTCCAGCACTGCATCCCAATGGTCACCACTGCGCACAAGCGACGTACAGCGGGTACGCGTCATGACTTCAGCACCATGCGATTTCGCATCGACGGCGTTCAGCACGACAAGCCGCGAATCCTCGACCCAGCAATCAGAATACTCGAAAGCAAGCCGGTATTCTTCCTTGAGCGAGTCAAGTCTGGCCGACGATTTGCGCCGAAGCGTTGTGGTTGCAGGCAACAATTTGCGTCCGCCAAGGTGATCATAGATGAACAGACCAAGTCGGATCAGCCAGGCTGGGCGAAGTTCATTGTGGTGCGGCAGGACGAACCGCATTGGCCAGATTATGTGCGGCGCTGCCTTAAGCAGGATTTCGCGCTCGATCAGGGCCTTGCGCACCAGGCCGAAATCATACTGCTCCAGATAACGCAGCCCGCCATGAATCAACTTCGTGCTGGCTGACGATGTATGCTGGGCAAGGTCATCTTTTTCGCAGAGCACCACATCCAGCCCACGACCAGCAGCGTCGCGCGCGATGCCGGTTCCGTTGATCCCGCCGCCGATCACCAGGATATCGTGCATGTCAGCCCTTCATCAGGCCTGCGGCCTTCAGCAGCTTGCCGGCACGAAGGACGCGCTGGAGCTTGTGTTCTGATGACCGGTCGCCCTTGTTCGAATCCGGGTGGAACCGGCGAACATATTCTGCATAGCGCGCGCGAATCTCCGCTGGCTTTGCATCGGTTTCGAGATCGAGTTCCTTCAAGGCGCGCTTCTGCAGCGTGTTCCGGTGGCCGGACGAGGCCGACTCGCCACTCGCAACATCATCAACATTGAAGAACTTGCTGCCTGCCCAGCGCCGCGGGTCCAACTTCTGAGGTCCCTTTTCGCCGCGCATCGGGCCGGTGCCAAATTTCCAGGTGCGCTTGTGACCATACCGCTCAGACCGGGCGAACGAAGCGGCCTCGGCCTGCGACATGCCTTCAAAGAAATCAAAGCTGCGATTGTACTCTGCTGCATGCGCCTGGCAGAAATAATGACGACCATTCCCCTGACGCTTGGGCGCAGGATGGGTCCCCTCAAGATCACATTGCTTGTGGTCGCAGACACGAGTCTTCTGCGCACGCGCACGGGAAGCCTCGTCTTTGGGAGGCTTGATGCGTATATCTTTGAACTTAACGCGATAGGAAAATGGGTCACCGTCAGACATGACCCGGCATAATAGGGAGTGCAGGTTAAAGATGCCACAGCCAAGTGACAGGTTATCGCGAATTCGTGAGCTTTTAACTGAAGCTTTTCACCCGGTAGAGCTGATTATTACCGATGACAGCCAGAAACATGCAGGTCATGCAGGCGCCGCGCCTGGTGGAGAGACGCATTACACCGTGCGAATCACGTCCTCGGCATTCGAAGGTCTGTCCCGCGTCCAAGCCCAACGCGCGATCATGTTGACGCTGCAGTCCGAATTTGATTCCGGCCTGCACGCACTCGCCCTACACGCGAAAGCGGCATGAATCTTGAAAAATCCGACTCCACGCGGAACCGAAATATGACTCGATCATTAATTTCGCAGCCGTCGAGGAGAACGGGTGATGGTACAGAAACTCATGACTGCCGCCGCAATAGGCGCAATGATTGCAGGTTCAGCGATTGCGGAGACACCTTCCGACAAGGTGAATCTCGGCATGATGCACTGGATTCGCGACACGGTTTGCACTCAGGATAGAGAGATAGTCTTCGTTCCGGTGTCCCATGACGTCCCAACGCTCAGCGGCGAGTGGGCTGTTATCGCCATGGACAATCCCGATCCAGACTCCGCCCACATCGTGACGCTCACCGAGAAGAACTGGCTGAAGGCCAATGGCTGCGACGAAGATCCGTCGCCGCAGATGCATATGGCCAGCCGAGAGCCGAAATCAGGCCGTCTCGGCCTCTGATATGTTCAGGCCAGTGACCTGGTTTCGCTGACGCCTGAGTATGTTGAAGCGATACCCGTGAAAGACAAAGCTCTGTCCAGGCTCGGGAATGGTCTGCGCCTCGTGAATGACCAAGCCTGCAACGGTTACGGCTTCTTCATCTGGCAAGTTCCAGCCTGTCGCCCTGTTCAGGTCCCGAATAGGTACCCATCCATCCACGTTGACTGATCCATTTGGCTGGGGACGCACACCCTGAACGGCCACATCATGCTCGTCATGGATATGACCGACGATCTCTTCCAGAATGTCTTCCAGCGTAATCAGCCCCTGAAGCTCGCCATACTCGTCAACAACCAACGCGAAGTGACTCCGTTTTTGAAGAAATGCGTCGAGTTGGTCCTGTACTGGTGTTGTCTCCGGCACAAACCACGGCTTGCGCAAGATCGAGTCGAGATCGAGCGCGCTCAGGTCGCCGCCAAGCGGCAGCGCCGCCCGCAACAGGTCCTTTGCGTGCAAAATGCCGACAATCTCCTCCTTCTCGCCCCGGTATAGCGGTAGGCGCGTATGCGGGCTGGCGAGCGCTTTGGTTACCAACTGCCGAGGCTCAGTATCCGCATTCAACATGCGAATGTTTTTCCGATGGATCATCACGTCTTCGACGGTCAGCTCCTTCAAATCGAGCGCCCCGACCAGTCGCAGACGATCTTCAGCTCCGACACCTCCTTCGGAGGCGTGTAGGTCAATCGCACCGCGAATTTCCTGTTCCGCCGTGACGAGTTCAGCAGGCGCACCAAGGCCGAGGATCTTCAATGTGATGGTGACGACAAATTGGATCAGTTTCACAATCCACGCCACAGCCCAAACCAGACCACTGATCGGCCGCGCTACGCTCATCGCCATAGTGTCGGGACGCGTGATCGCATAAGTTTTCGGCAGGACTTCGGCAAACACCAGTACCAGAATCGTCATCACGCCGGTCGCCAGCACCAGCGCGACACCGCCCGGTCCGAACAATGAGGTAAACAGCGACGTGGCAAGCACCGAGGCGAGGATGTTTACCAGGTTGTTGCCCAACAAGATCGCACCGATCAGATTTTCGCGATTACTGATCAGGCGATTCACTGTCTCGGCCCGCTTGTCACCATCCTTTTCAAGCTGGTGCATGCGCGCACGCGACGCGGCCGTCAGCGCCGTCTCAGACCCCGAAAAGAAGCCTGACATGCCGAGCAGCACGAAAATTGAGATGATGTAACCGGCAATCATGGGTGGGGTCTCATATGTGTGGATCAGCTCTCCAGCAATTCGCTACGGAGAAATGCTTCGACGGACGCAAGATCCGCATCCTTGTGGATGTAGGACTGGCCAATACCGCGTGCGAGGATCAAGGGTACTTTGCCGCCGCTGGCTTTCTTGTCCTGCTGCATTAGCTCGACCAGTCGCGCAGCGATGTAAGGCCCACCCTGACGTCCCGGAATGCTTGATTGCAACCCCGTCGCATTGAGGTGCGCCGTCACACGGTCTGCATCGGATTGCGGCGTGATACGCTGACTTGCGCCATAGCGAAATGCGAGCGCCATGCCGATGGCAACGGCCTCGCCGTGCAACAGATCCGGCGCATAGCCGTTTGCCGCCTCAAGTGCATGGCCAAACGTGTGGCCGAGGTTAAGCAGCGCCCGGACGCCGGTTTCGCGCTCGTCTTCCGCAACGATGGCCGCTTTGGCACGACAGCTGGTGGCAACCGCTTGCGCTATTGCCGCCGGGTCCAGTGCCAGCACCGCTTCGCCATGCTCTTCAAGCCACGCAAAGAAACCCGGATCATTGATCAATCCATATTTCACGATCTCGGCGTAACCAGCGCGCAGCTCTCGCGGCGGCAGCGTTTCAAGCAGGGACGTATCAGCTATCACCAATTGCGGCTGATAGAATGCACCAATCGAATTCTTCCCGCGCGGCGTGTTCACCGCGGTCTTGCCGCCGACCGAGGAATCGACCTGGGCCAACAGGGTCGTCGGCACCTGCACGAATTTCATGCCGCGCTTCATAAGGCTGGCTGCAAGCCCCGTAATATCACCGATCACGCCACCACCGAGCGCAATGAGTACATCGCTGCGGTCAGCAGAGGCCTCAAGTAACCAGTCGAGAATCTCTTCGAGATTGGAAAACGACTTCGTTTTCTCGCCCGGCGTCAGGGATTTCCAATGCGTCGTCACACCGGTTGACCGAAGCGCCTCATCCAGTCGATGTCGGTGCATCCGCTCGACCGTCTCATCTGTCAGCACGAAGACCCGCGGCTGTTTGATCATGGCCGACACGCGCGCACCGAGCTGGTCCAGCGCGCCGTGGCCGACGAGAATGTCATAGCTGCGATCTTCGAGCTCGACCGTGACGGTCTCAAGCGGTGGTGCGGTCACGTTCACTTCGGTGTCCATGTCTGGAGGGCCTTGTATATGGCATTGACGGTGGCCGCGTGCGGTCCGTCCTTTGACGGCACGACGAGATCGGCTTGGGAATAGATCGGCTCGCGCTCTGCCAACAGATTGGTCAGTACGTTCTTCGCATCCGGATGCCTCAGCAAGGGACGCGTATCGCGCTTCTGGACACGTCGCCAAAGAGTTTCGAGATCAGCATTCAGCCAGATGGTGACCGCGTTCTTCTGCATCAACAGGCGGGTCTCATCATTCAGGTAGGCACCCCCGCCCGTAGCCAACACGTGGGGAGGCAACTCCAATAGCCGCTTCAACACCTGATGCTCCCCGCGCCGAAAATCCTCTTCTCCGTGCAGTTTGAAAATATCGGTTATTGATAGGCCCGCCGCCTTCTCGATCTCCGAATCACTGTCATAAAACTCTCGGCCCAATCGTTCGGCCAAGCGGCGCCCGACGGTAGATTTTCCTGCCCCCATCAAACCGACAAGCGCGACGGTTCGCGACATGTAGGGCAATGTCGCGTCAACCGGTCTGGAAGTACTGTCACTGTCAGAAGGCATTCTGGACTTTCGGGCTCCGTTCGGTACTTGTCCTATAGTTGCTGTCGCGCCTTCGCAATCCAGCGCCGGAATTCTGTATCTAGGGGTAAATAGCCATGCGCAAGTTTCTGATCCTTTTAGGCCTGCTGGCAATACTTGTCCTCGGCGCGGCCTGGTGGCTGGGCGGACAGGCCGAAAAGGGTAAACCAGAGCCCGGTGAAGTCCGCATCGAGGTCGACAATGTCCTTTAAGGGCGTTGTCTCGGTCGTGTGCCTCATCCTCGCCGGGAGCTTACCGGCAGGCGCGCAAATCGAGGATTCCGGTCTAGAGCTGGTGAATCCGTGGGGAATGAGCTTCCTCGAGGCGGGCGAGCCTTCCCTGCCAACCGATATGTGGCGCGCGTCCGACGCTGATGATTTGCTGCCATTGATGCGAGATGTCCGCACACACGACCTGACACCGGCTGAACGCACGTTGATGCAACGCATGGCCCTGTCGCCTGCCACACCACCAGCGGGAATGCAGGAACCCCTGCTAAGGGCCGAGCGGGCACGTATCATGTACGACCTCGGCGAAGCCCAAGCCGCAGCCACCCTCATGGCACGACTCGATACTCCTCCTCCTGGCCTCGACGCGGATGAAATCGTTGCAGATCTCAATCTTGCGCTGGGCAATGAAGCAACAGCCTGCGATATGCTGAATGCGCCAGACCGTCTTTCAGGTTATTGGGCCAAATTGCGCGCGGTCTGCGCGGCACTGCAAGGCAATACTGCCGGCGCAGAACTCGCGATTGAAATGGCCTTGCAACAGGATGCCGTCGATTCCTGGCTTCTGGCCGCTGTGTTTGCGACATCCGGCGAACTGCCTGACGCGCCAGAGGCAGATTACTCTTCGGGACTGAACCTTGCCATCTCTGCCGAGGCGGGCCTCACGCCTCCGGAGGCACCCGTCCCCGCGAATCGTCCCGACCTTGCAGCCGCAATGGCCCTGCATCCGAAATTGCCAATCACTCTGCGTGTTCAATCCGCAGGAATGGCCAGCCAAGCTGGCATGCTGGAGACGGATGATTATCAGGCACTCTTCCTCAAGCTGATATCCGAACCGGGCTTCGTGCCCTCTACGCCTTTGGAGAGCGCGCTCTATGCAGCGCGCGATCCGCTTGTCACTGATGAAGATCGCGCTTTTGCGCTCGCCGCAGCACTGGAAGGCGCTATGGACACACCAGCCCATTTCAGCGCGGTCGCGCGGCTATTATGGGAGGACGTCGAACGCCTACCGATCAACACTTTCACGGCAGCCAACGCTCCGATCTTCGCGCGGGCTGCGCTGGCCACCGACCATTACACTGCCGCCAAGGACTGGTCATCCGCCAATACGATGGAAGGCGCGCGCGAAGATGGCAGCTTTGATGCCGCACTCATGTCGGCTCTGGTGACACTTGCGGGCAGCGAGACGACACGCAACGCCAGCGACTATATTGGAGAACGTCTAGCCACACTTGCCGAGTCTGACCTGCAAAAGCAGACCGCTGCTCGTCTTTTCGCATTATGGACCGCTCTCGGCATTGCGCCCCCGGCGGATGCGCGCCGCTTGATCGTGAATGCGCCCGAACGCAAATCCACCCCGGAAATAGATTTGCAATTGGTAGGCGTGCTTGCCTCCGCTGAGGCAGATGCTGCAGGAGAGGTTATTCTGTCCACGGTAGGCATGACCAAAGGCGACCCGACCGCACTCGATGACGCCAGCCTACTCTTGCTCCTGAAAGCACTGCAACGGATCGGCGCAGAGGATGCCGCCCGGGAGATGGCATTGGAATCAACTGGCTACTGGAAGGCGCTCAACTAGAAATTTCCCGAATTTCGTTGATCTTGCCTCCAGAAGGCTGATGGTGGACGAAAAACGGGAGGAATCGATGAGGGTATCCATACTGGCCGGGGCGTCTGCTCTGGCACTTGCAGCCACGGCATGTGGGGCGCCAGACAAGACACAATCCCAAGCATCCGAACCAGAGCCCGCACCGGCTGCGATTGCCACGGCGAGCTCAACATCAATAGATCCCGCTGACAGGACTGCATTATTCGGCGACCTGCACGTCCATACCGGACAGTCCTTTGACGCCTTCATATCGTCCGTTCGGGCAACACCCGATGACGCATATCGCTATGCAAAGGGCGAGAAAATAATCACCGACGGCGGTTACGAGATCCAGTTGGACAGCCCGCTCGATTTTCTGGCCGTCACAGATCATGGCGAATATCTCGGCATCATGCCGGTCATGGCAACGCCCGGTACGTATCTGTCGCGCACGAATTTCGCAAAATCCGTATTTGGACCGGACGCGACGAACCCTGCCCAGTCATTCCATAATGTGGGCATCACCATCGTGACGGGCGAAGAAGTGGATGAGATCTACGATCGAGACGTCATCGACTCGGCCTGGATGAAGAACATTGAGACGGCCGAACGCCACAATGAGCCCGGCAAGTTCACCGCCTTCTCCGGCTACGAATTCACCGCCATGACAGAGGTCATGGACTCGGAAGTTCCCGCCGCAGCGAACCTGCACCGGAACGTCATATTTCGTGGAGACGCGCCGGACCGGCTTTTTTCCACCCTCGACTCCCCAAATCCGGAAGACTTGTGGGCCTGGATGGATGCGCGGCGCGCTGAGGGTCTGGATGTCATCTCCATCCCGCACAATTCCAACGCATCCAATGGCGAAATGTTTGCGTCCGAAACCTATGAGGGCGGCCAGTTGACTGCAGATTATGCGATCACCCGCATGCGCAACGAACCGGTAATTGAAATCTCCCAGGTCAAAGGCACCTCGGAAGTCCACCCAGCACTATCCCCGAATGACGAATGGGCAAACTTCGAGATCTACGACACCTTGGTTGGAAGCGCCGCAAAGTCGACGCCGCACCTCGGAGGTTTCGCCCGCAACGCGTTGGCGCGTGGACTGGGTTTCGAAGAAACAGAGAGCTTCAACCCTTACAAGTTCGGCTTCATTGGCTCCAGCGATACACATATCGGCGCCGGGTCTTTCGATGAGAAGAACTTTACTGGCAAGTTCCCCCAAGACGGATCCAATCCTGAGTTCCGACATTCCGTCCCACCAGAAGGTGCGGACAGTTGGGACGGTGTTGTATCGCTGAATAGCTTGCCGCCCGGCGCGGTAAAGCCCAGCATGCGACGCAAGCTGTCTGCCGGCAAGTACAGCGCATCCGGGCTGGCCGGCGTATGGGCCGACGAAAATACGCGGGATGCCATCTTCGACGCCATTCGTCGCAAGGAGACGTTCGGCACGTCCGGGCCGCGCATAACAGCACGCATGTTTGCCGGATACGGATTTGATCAGGCAATGTTGGCAGATCCGGACCTGGTGTCAGCAGCCTACCGCACTGGCGTGCCACAGGGCGGCGACCTGGTCGGAAATCAGCAAGCCCCGTCATTTCTCGCTTGGGCGATTCGGGATCCGGCTTCTTATCCGCTGCAGCGTTTGCAGGTCATCAAAGTGTGGACCGATGCCCAGGGCAAGGCGCATGAGGCCGTCTACGATGCTGCATGTTCCGGAAATGTCGAACCAGATTCGGACACGCACCGGTGCCCCGACAATGGTGCCAATGTAGACATATCCGACTGCTCTACACGCCCCGGCAGTGGCGTTGGCGAGTTAAAAACACTGTGGACTGACCCAAACTACGATCCGACGCGCCGCGCAGCTTATTACGTCCGCGTTCTCGAGAATCCATCTTGTCGCTGGTCGACATGGGACGCGGTACGTAACGGATCACCACCCAATCCCGACATGCCCGTTCTCGTTCAGGAGCGGGCTTGGACATCGCCGATCTGGGTCAAACCGGAATGATGTTCACGCAATTTTAGGCGCGGCGCGCCAAGGTCGGGCAATGTCTGACCGCGCGCGCATCGAAGCCTTCCTTGAAATGATGTCTGCAGAGCGCGGCTCATCCGCAAATACGCTGGACGCCTACGGACGGGACTTGCTGGACGCATCCGAATTTTGTGGTGGCGGGTTATGTGATGCTGAAGGAAGTGAAATTTCAGGCTGGCTGAGAGATTTGTCCAAGCGAGGCATGGCTCCATCGTCGCAAGCCAGAAAGCTGTCCGCGGTCCGACGCTTCTTTCGCTTCCTGTTTGAGGAAGGAGACCGCAAGGATGATCCCACCGCGAAGATTGACGGCCCAAAGCCCGGCCGGGACGTGCCCGATGTCCTGTCTCGCGAAGAGATGGCTCGTCTGCTGGATTGCTGCGGCGACGATTTGAGGCTGAAATGTCTTGTGGAGCTGCTCTATGGGGCGGGCCTGCGGGCAACAGAACTTGTCTCTCTCAAACTCGGCCAATTGCCGAGGCGCAAGGAAGCCCGCTGGGTCACAACGGATGTGATCGTTCGCGGCAAAGGCGGCAAGGAAAGGTTGTGCCCACTGGGGCGCCCCGCTTTGCGCGGGCTTACAGATTGGCTGAAAGTACGCGAAGATCACTTGCCGGAAGCCTCACTTACAAGGAGCCGAGCTGAACCCTTTGTGTTTCCGTCGCGAGGAAAATCAGGACATCTCACCCGCCGCCGCCTCGGACAGTTGCTCGAAGCCTTGGCACTGAAAGCCGGTATCCGCCCGGATAGAGTCCACCCGCACGCGTTGCGGCACGCTTATGCAACTCACCTGCTCATGGGGGGCGCCGATCTGAGAAGCGTCCAGACATTGCTGGGCCATGCCGATATCGCGACGACACAAATCTACACGCACGTCCTGACGGACGAGCTCGCGGAGCTTCTCGAAACAGCGCACCCCTTGGCCAGAAAGATTTAGCACGAGAAAAAGTTTTCAGCATTGCTGAAACCGGGAGTCATGCCGATATATGACGACGCGAGTTCGCAATGCTTTTGTATGGACGTCTCAGATGAAACGCTTTCTGAATGCTCTTATTCCAACCATCCTGATCTCGGAAATCGCCGCGATCACCTTCATGACAGCGACTTGGGCTATCCTGTCCGAGCTTCATGCAGGACTGAACGTCATCATAGGCGGGGAGGTTGTCACCGCGATCGGAGTCGCAGCTCTTACCGTAGCGGTGTTCCGCCGGGCATCGCGGCCCGACGTAGAAACCGCCTCGGCAGAAGAGTGATCAGGCGGCCGTAGCGGATCCGCGCGACGCGACCCAAAAGGCATGAACAACGCCGGGCAGCCAGCCAATCAGTGTCAGTAGCACGTTGAGCAGGAATTGAAGCCCAATGCCTTCCTTGATCGCAACTGCGACAGGTGGGAGAAATATTGTGAGTAGGATCATGAGCAGGGACATGCAGGGTTTCCTTTTTGGATAAGCTACCCCTGCAACGCCCGGAACAGGTGAAAGTTCCCTGCCTGGCGTTCCACAAATGATTTCGACTTTTCCCGAGATCGACGTTGACCCCGGTTCAGCTGCGGGTTTAGACACCCGCTGAGGGCGTTTCCATCAAGTATAGTAACGACCGCACCGGGTGAGGTGTGCGGCCGCGCGACGGGAGTCCGCTGTGTCGGCCATATTCACGCCTTCTGGCGAGAAGGAATTCTTTACGCCCTTTGGCCCCATGATGGGCTATGTCCGCATACCGCCTGCGCTGGTCGCCCATCTGAACGCCTCTATGAGTGAACAGCTGGAAGATCATTCGGGCAGCCTTGTGGGCAAGGTCCGGCAGGAACTCCGTTTTCCCAAATCCCTCGTGGACGCCACCGCCGCTGCGCTCGGCAACGCGCTGATCGAGTACCATATTCGCGCCAGCCGCCGTGGTTCATTCGGCGACTATGACCATACGACCAAGCGCTTTGAGCTGAACGTCATGGCCGGATGGTTCGTCCGCCAGTATGCACATGAGTATAACCCGCTCCACATCCATACCGGATGCGCGCTCTCATGCGTCGGTTATCTGAAACTGCCGGACGGGATTGATCAGGAATGGGCCGAGGACGACCTCGACCATCATCCTTCTCACGGACATCTTCAGTTCGCGCACGGCACCGACACCCATTACTCGGTATCGAACTTCATGATCCGCCCACGCGTCGGGGATTTCTATATATTTCCATCCTACATGTTTCACAGTGTCTATCCGTTCAAGTCGCCGGGCGAGCGTCGCTCCTTCAGCATGAATCTCTCTGTCGTCGAATCATCGGCCTGAGCCTTTCTGTCTGATTGACGCGGCACAACCGCCCTCTATGTTGCGCCGCAACAAGGAGGAACGCATGAGCACGAAAACACCAAGAGACTTCTTCAAGCCCCTGGCCATCGGTGCGCCCGCCCCGATGCACGACCTGCCCATCAGGCTGGAGCGGATGATCCATTTTGTCCCGCCGCATCTGGACAAGGTCCGGGCCAAGGTGCCGACCATGGCCGAAGGCGTGGATGTGATGCTCGCAAATCTTGAGGATGCCATCCCCGCTGACGCCAAGGATGCTGCTCGCGCCGGCGCTATCGAAATGGCGTCCATGTACGATTGGCAAGGCAAGGGAACGGGCTTCTGGAGCCGCGTGAACCCGCTGAACTCCCCGTGGTTTCAGGAAGATGTGAGTGAACTGGTTCTAAAAGCCGGTCATCAGCTGGACGTGATCATGCTGCCAAAGGTCGAAGGTCCCTGGGACATCCATTTCGCCGATCAGTATGTTGCACAATTGGAGGCAAAGGCGGGTCTCACGCGGCCGATCCTGTTCCACGCCATTCTTGAAACGGCCCAGGGGATGGCACGCGTAGAAGAAATCGCACTGGCCAGTCCGCGCATGCAGGGTATCAGCCTGGGCCCGGCAGACCTGGCTGCGGACCGCAAGATGAAGACCACTCGCGTCGGGGGTGGCCATCCCTTCTACCGCGTAATCGACGATCCGAATGAAGATGGCAGCCCACGCGACTCAGCCCAGCAGGATCCTTGGCACTATACGATCGCCCGTATGGTTGATGCCTGCCGGATGGCAGGGATCAACGCCTTCTATGGTCCGTTTGGCGATATTGCCGATCTTGACGCCTGCGAACAGCAATTCCGTAATGCCTTCCTGCTGGGTTGCTCAGGCACGTGGAGCCTTCACCCGAACCAGATCGCCATCGCCAAAAAGGTCTTCAGCCCCGATCCAAACGAGGTGAAATTCGCGCGCAAGATCCTTGATGCCATGCCGGATGGCTCTGGTGTGGCCATGATTGATGGCAAGATGCAGGACGATGCGACCTGGAAACAGGCCAAGGTGATTTCCGACCTGGCAGACCTCGTCGCTTCGAAAGATCCCGAGCTAGCCGCCGCATACGCGACCTGATCCCTCTTCACGCCGAGCAATTGCGTGATAGGGTTTCCCTTGGAAGAGGGAGTATCAGTGATGCGGAAATCCATTACGGCCTTGCTGGGTCTGAGCTTGATAGGCCTGTCTGCTATCGCAGATGAAGTCTGGTCCACACCGATTGGTGACGTCGTCTACGAGGATGAGACCGATGACGGCTGGGCCGTCTGGTCTTATCCGGGCCTGACCGAGCGCGGCACCGTCTACATCAAGGATCTGGCAGGTGTCTATGAGGGCCGAACCGCCTATGCCGGCATATGGATTGAGGCGGAAAGTCCGGGGATCGAGCTCTGTGATGTTGCCGTCACCGATCCGGCAACGGGGGAATCCCACTATAATTGGGGCCGCGTGGACATCGTGTTCACGGAGCCAGACTTTCCTGGCGGCTGGGTCGCACTTCGCGGGAGCTGTTTCAATGATCCGGGCGATTACCTGATCGGAAAACCGGTCACCGCAATACAAGAATAATCGAGAGGAAATCCGATGGCTGAACACCTTATCGCCATGACGGGCCATAGCCCAAACCTGCAACGCTGGTTTGATTGGATGAATGGTGACCATTCACCTGCTGGTCTGTCTGTCCAACTCGCTGACAATGTGGTCTTCAAAAGTCCGGTTGTGCATACACCGCAGGAGGGCAAGCCAATCACGATGGCCTACTTGACCGCTGCCGGACAAACGCTGGGCGGCGACACGTTCCGCTACACACGCGTATTCGATTGCGGCGACAAGGCGGTCCTTGAGTTTGAATGCGAAATGGATGGCGTGCTAGTGAATGGAGTCGATATGATCGCCTGGAACCCTGACGGACAGATTGAAGACTTCAAAGTTATGGTTCGACCACTGAAGGGCATGCAAGCCGTACATGCGGCCATGGGGGCCATGCTGGAAAAGATGAAGCAAAAGGCCTGAGGCGGCAACTGTCATGACCCTGCCTGTCATCATCACCGATCGATTGGTGCTCTGTCCCCACGAGACCCGTCACTTCGAGCCATCTGCAGCCATGTGGGGGTCTCCATCAGTGACCCAACATATAGGCGGAACTCCGCGATCACGTCAGGAAGCCTGGTTTACCATCTGCCGCAATCGCGGAATGTGGGACCTGCTGGGGTATAGCTCCTGGGCAATCGAGGATCGTGAGACAGGCGCATTCATCGGTGAAGGCGGATTCGCAGACTTTATGCGCGGCATGACGCCGGACTTGTCTGAATGGCCAGAAGCCGGCTGGGTCTTTGCGGAAGTCGCTTGGGGAAAGGGTTACGCCAGCGAAGCCGTTGGCGCGATGCATGATTGGCTCGATGAGAATCGCCCGGGGCAAAGCGTCTGCATCATTGATCCGGACAATGCCGGGTCCCAACGAGTCGCTGACAAATGCGGCTATGAGTTTTGGCAGCAGGCGGAATACAAGGACGCAATCGTCAATGTGTACCGTCGCAATCCTGCGCGTTAGCCGACCTTAAGGCGCGATGCCTCACTCTTGCTACTCCAGCCCCGAATGAAATCCATGAAGGCCTCATGTGGCAGACCTGCGCTGTACAGAAAGCCTTGGGCCATCGAGCAGCCGCGCCGACGCAGGAAGTCTGCCTGACGCTCAGTTTCAACACCTTCCGCAACCGTATTCAGCCCTAGCGTTTCGGCCATGGCCAGAATCATTTCAATGATCGCGGGAGCTTGCTCGTCCGATTCAAGCGCAGAGACGAACTGGCGGTCGATCTTGAAAACGTCAAACGGCAGCTGGGTCAGAATGGACAAGTTGGAATGCCCCGTTCCAAAATCATCAATCGCCAGTTTTGTCCCAAGGCTCCGTAGAGGGCGCATCACCCGCGCAACCTTTTCAGGTTCGGACACGGCCATGCTTTCCGTGATCTCAAGCTCCAAGCGGTTCGGTGGCAAGCCAGTACGCTTGAGGATCGCCAGAACGGTTTCTGTCAGATCACTGGACTGAAACTGGCGCGGTGACACGTTTACCGCGACCGTTGCGTTGAAGCCTTCCTGCATCCAGATGCGGGCGGATTCGCAAGCCGCTTCAAGAACCTGTTCCCCGATTTGGGTCACGAGTCCGGTTTCTTCTGCCAGCGGAATAAATGTGTTCGGAGATATGATCTTCCCGTTCGGTCGGACCCAACGAGCCAATGCCTCGGCACCGACGACTTGGCCGGTCTGAAAATCGATCTTGGGCTGGAAATGCGTCTTGAACTCACGATTGGCGACTGCGTCGCGCAGTTCAGCTTCCAGCATATACTTGCCACGCGCAACACGGTTCAGGCGTGGTGAGAAGTAACGGAAGCCGGATCCGGTGTCGGTACGAACCTGGCGCAGGGCAAGCTCTGCGTGACGAAACAATTTGTGCATCGTATCGGCGTCTTCGGGCGCGATGACGATACCGCCAGAAATGCCCAGCGTTACAGACTGTCCGGACACGATGAAAGGATCCGCAAAGGCGAGCCGAATAGCGCGTGCAATGTTCGAGACGTAGTCGCGGCTGACCGCGCTTGGAAGGTACAAGGCGAAACTGTCGGCCTGCATCGCGGCCAGCATGGAGTTGTTCAGCCCGGCGCGAACCGGACCCTCGAGCGAGTCGAGCGCATTCGTCATACGCTGTCCACACGCCTTCAGGACGGCTTCGCTCGCAAGCGCACCAAGTCGCTCGGAAGCCCGCGTGAAATTATCGAGATCAAGGACGATGAGCGCGGCGGGCGTTTCGTATTTTGCGCGGGGCAGGGTCTTGGTTATGTGTTCTTCCAGCGCAATCAGGTTTGGCATACTCGTGCGCGGATCTTCGTAGGCCGTGCGTCGAAGCGCATCATTGTCGCGCCGCAACTTGCCGACCGATCGGATGACAACCGACCGCAACCGGCGGAGCTCGACAAACGAAACATTGGACAAGCGCGCCGACGGATCAACCTGCGCCACTTCAAGATATCGCGTGAAATCAACCAGGACGTTCTGGAATTCCCGGGCAAAAAACCAGGCTGTAATGGCGGCCACGACCGATGAAGACAGCAGCAACAGCATGATCGCCCAGATCGGCAAAGACATGTCTGTCCATGCTTTACCTTCGATGAGCGCACCATAGGCCTGCTCAATCGTCCATACGCCGACAAAAATGATAATCGTTGCGACCGCTGCGCACCACGCGGCAAACCGGGGAATGGTCATCCGGCCCAGAAGTCTCGAGATGAAACTCTGTTTGTCCACGCTTAGATATTCCTCACCACTCGCCACCTATGTGTGCGGTAACTATGTTTTCCGGAATATGTTTAGGAATCAGTGAACAAAACGCGCTAGCTGTAAGACATTCAAACCACTATATGGGCCTAGATGACCAATAATCGTACCGCCACCGTTACCCGTACCACCAAGGAAACCGATATCTCGGTAACCGTTGATCTGGATGGCACTGGAAAGTCCGACATCGAAACCGGGATCGGCTTTTTCGATCATATGCTGGAGAGCTTCTCCAAGCATTCGGCTATCGACCTGACTGTGCGGTGCAAGGGCGATCTTCATATCGACATGCACCACAGCGTTGAAGATACAGGAATTGTTATCGGACAGGCGATCATGAAGGCGCTTGGCGACTTTGCAGGAATCACGCGATTTGGCCACGCCTATGTGCCGATGGATGAGACGCTGTCCCGCGCCGCGCTGGACCTATGCAAGCGGCCTTACCTGATCTGGAAAGTGGATTTCAGTCGCGACAAGATCGGCGAAATGGACACCGAACTCTTCAAGGAGTTCTTTCATGCCCTGGCCGGAAATGGTGGCATGTGCCTGCACATAGAGAACCTCTATGGCGAGAACTGCCACCACATCGCCGAGTCCTGCTTCAAGGCCACCGCCCGGGCGCTCCGCGCGGCAATTGCGGTCGACCCGAAACTGGGCGGCAAGCCGGCGAGCACCAAGGGTAGCCTCTAAGGGGTCTTATTTCCGATAATCAAGCGGCGGCTCACGGTCACCGAGCAGCGACTTGTACTCGTAATCCGGACCCCGGGCCGCGTCGAATTCCTCGCGGGCTTCAACACGCAGGCCTTTATTGGTGAACAGCTCCACTGCCGCCAGCGTCAGCGTCTCCGCGGCGACCTGTGTGCCCTTATGACCAATCGACGTGCCACTGGCCGCAACTGCCTGCCAGGAATGCGCCGATGTGCCCGGCACCCAAGTCGCTGTGCGCAGGCCGACCGTCGGGACCGCGTAGGACACATCGCCCACATCGGTGGAGCCGTACCCCATGGAGACTTCGAAATCCTGCACTTCAGCGGCTGAGGCAATATCGCGTGCCGGGTTGTCAAAGGTCGAGGCGATGGTCTCGGCAAATTCGCGCTCAGCTGGCGTGTAGTCCACCCCGCCAACCAGCCGGAGTTTCTCGTCCATCATGCGGGCCAGTTTCTCATTCACGAGCAGCGGATTGTTGCCGTGAATGATTTCCCATTCCACGTCAGTGCCCGTGCCCAGCGCGGCGCCCCGGGCCGCGTCTTCGAGGCGGGTCCAGATGGCTTCAACGCCCTTCGGTGAAGGGTGGCGGACATAGTAGAAGACTTCGGCAAAGTCCGGCACGACATTGGGGGCAGAGCCACCGGACGTGATGACATAGTGCATGCGCGCATCCTGGGGGATGTGTTCGTGCATCATGTTGGCCATCATGTTCATCGCCTCGACCCCATCAAGCGCGGAACGCCCCCGCTCCGGCGCGCCAGCGGCGTGAGCGGAAATCCCGGAGAAGCGGAATTTCGCCGACCGGTTGGCAAGCGACGTGTTGGCTGCCGCTGAGTTCCGGTCGCCAGGATGCCAGTGCATGGCAATGTCGACATCGTTGAAGAGGCCCGCGCGGACCATGTAGACCTTGCCAGAGCCCCCCTCTTCTGCGGGCGTCCCATAAACGCGGATGCGACCCGGCGTGCCGGTGTCTTCCAGCCAGTGGCGGATCGCGACCGCCGCAGAGACAGAGCCCGCGCCGAACAGGTTGTGGCCACAGGCGTGGCCTGCGCCCTTGCCGTCGACTTCTTCGCGATCCGGTGAGGCCGCCTGGTTGATACCCGGCAGGGCGTCCATTTCCGCGAGCAGGGCGATGACCGGGCCATCAGAGCCGTACTCGGCCATGAAGGCGGTGGGGATGCCAGCGACGCCGGGCGTGACCGTGAAGCCTTCATCCGCGAGCGTCTGCTGGAGCAGGGCGGAGGATTTCTCTTCCTGATACCCGACCTCGGCCCATTCCCAGAGCTTGCTCGACAATTCGCTGGTCAGCTCCGCCTGATTGCGCGCCTCTTCCAGCGCAGCAGACTCGGCTGCATCGGGCCAGGCGGGGGTGGCGGCGCAGGCCATGAGCAGGCAGGCGGACAGGGCGGGCAGGATGGATCGCATGGGCAGGCTCCGTGTGAGGTCGTTTCCTGTCGAGATTGCGGCACCTTGCCCCTGGGCGCAAGGGAGGCTTGCCCCTTCCCTCACGGGCGCGGCGAGGCTAAGAGCGCGGCCATGAGCCTTGTTGCCCTTATCGACTACGGATCCGGAAACCTGCACTCGGCCGGCCGCGCCCTGCGCGAAGCCGCGCGCCTGTCCGGCAGCGGGCATGAGATCCGCATCACGAACCGCGCCGAAGACATCCTCGCCGCCGAGCGGGTTGTGTTGCCGGGCGTGGGGCACTTTGCCGATTGCGCAGCGGGCCTGCGGGCGCAGGCGGGCGTGGTCAAGGCGCTGGAAGCCGCCTGCCTGAATGGCAACACCCCCTTCCTCGGCATCTGTGTGGGCATGCAGCTGCTGGCCGAGACCGGCCGTGAAGACGGCGCGACGCCGGGGCTCGAATGGATCGGCGGCGAGGTTTCCCGCATCCAGCCGGGCGAGGGCCTTCGTGTGCCGCATATGGGCTGGAACGGGCTCAGCTTTTCCGGCGCGCCGCACGCCGTCCTGGCGGGGCTCGGGGCTGAGCCGCATGTCTATTTCACCCATTCCTACGCGTTTACCGTGACAGACCCCGCCGATATTGCCGCCACGGCGAGCTATGGCGCGCAGGCGATCACGGCAGCGGTGGCGCGGGGCAATCTGTTCGGCACGCAATTCCACCCCGAGAAATCGCAAGGCGTCGGCCTGCGCATCCTCTCCAATTTCCTGACATGGACCCCATGACCCGGCTCACCCTGAGCGAAGTCGAAGGGCGAGCCGCTCCCAGCCCGCGCTCTCCTTCGACTTCGCCCGGGATGAGCGCTAAGGAGACAACATGAATTTTACCCTCTATCCCGCCATCGATCTGAAAGACGGCCAGTGCGTGCGCCTGCTGCGCGGTGAGATGGACCAGGCGACGGTGTTTTCCGACAGCCCGGCCGACCAGGCGAAAGCCTTCCGCGAGGCGGGGTTCACGCATCTTCACGTCGTCGACCTGAACGGCGCCTTTGAGGGCAAGGCGGTCAACCGCGACGCGGTCGAGGCGATCCTGAAAGCCACCGATGCGCCGGTCCAGCTCGGCGGCGGCATCCGCACCCGCGCCCAGATCGATGCCTGGCTGGAGGCCGGCATTTCACGCGTCATTCTCGGCACGGCGGCGCTGCGCGACCCGGAACTGGTCAAGGAAGCCGCCCGCGCCCTGCCGGGGCAGGTCGTGGTTGGCATTGATGCGAAGCACGGCATGGTCGCGGTCGAGGGCTGGGCCGAGACCAGCGACATAAAGGCGACCGAACTTGCGAAAGCGTTTGAAGGCTGCGGCGTCGCCGCCATCGTCGCGACCGATATTGGCCGCGACGGCCTGAAGACCGGCGTCAATGTTCCGTTTACGGCAGAGCTTGCCAATACGGTCAGCATCCCGATCATTGCATCGGGCGGTGTTGCCAGCGTGGACGACATCCGCGCCCTGATCGCCGCCGACGCGCCGATTGCGGGGTCCATCCTCGGGCGGGCGCTCTATGATGGGGATATTGTGGCGGGTGAGGTCATTTCCCTTGAGGAAACTATTTAGCACTCTCAACGAATGAGTGCTTGCAAATTCTTGCGAACACAGACAGATTCATTCGGTTAACGCACGATTCGGGGACGGCGCTCGCACGCACCGCCCCCGAGCGCCTTGACCTGAGGGTTCTAAGGGTCCCTCGGAAACAGACGTTGTCGTTTTGATTCGACTCAGCAGTACTACAAGAGTCGTTAACATTGGTAAAGCCCTTTAATTAAAGGAGCATACCAAATGTATGCCAAAACTAAGGTGCCTATTGGCACAAAAGTGAAGACGGGTTCGGTTTGTCCCGAGTCCGGTGTGTGGAAGGCGGACGGATACGTCTCGTCAGACGCAGAAGCCCCGATCGCAAAAGGTAATCGTATGCCCCCCTACAAGGGAAATGCGGTGTACTGGCGGTTGATTCGCTACGCATAATTTGTAGTGGCTTCTAAAAGAGTGGCGGGGCAAATGCGCCCCGCCGCCATCACACAATTGGATGTGTAATGACAGACGAATTTGAAAGTGGAAATGATTTTTCCAATATTGATCTGGATAAAGAGTTTTCGGATGTTGAAACCAAGGGGATATCCAAAGCTGGCCAAGCTGGCCTCTCTGTTGTAGGCGGCGCCGTACCTTTCTTGGGTGGCCTATCGTCTTGGATCGCCGGCGAATGGAGCGGAAAAGAACAGGAACGAGCAAATACCGCCTTCCTTGCTTGGTTTAAAATGCTCCAAGCGGAAATGAGAGAAAAGCAGCGAGTATTAGCTGAAGTTTTGGCAAGGTTGGATTTAGGTAATGATGACGTTGCTGAAAGAGTCGAAAGCCCGGAATACAAGTCATTAATGAGAAAGGCATTCAGAAACTGGAGTGGGGCAGAGAGTGAGAAAAAGCAACGCATAGTACGGAACATTTTGGCGAACGCGGCTGCCGCAAACACGAGCTCAGATGACGTCGTTTCTATGTTTTTGGATTGGATAAACACCTACTCAGAATTCCACTTTGAAGTCATTTCAGCAATTTATAATACCACCGGCATTACGAGAGGGGAAATTTGGAGAGAATTGGGGCGTCCCGAAGTACGGGAGGACTCGGCTGATGCAGATCTTTACAAACTACTTATTCGCGATCTTTCTACAGGCAGCATAATTCGTCAGCATAGGGAGACTGACTATGCTGGCAACTTTATAAAGAAAAAGCCGACACGAGGCTCTGGTGGCGGCCAAATAAAATCTGCATTCGACGACTTAGAACAATATGAGCTAACCGGGCTGGGGCGTGAATTTGTACACTACGCCATGAACGAACTAGTGACTCGTGTTGGTTTTGACCCAAACCAAGATTTAGACTAGTTTCACTTGGAGATAGTTTCTGATAGATCGGTCTCCCTTTTTGAGTTGCCTTCTCTCCATCGCACCCCACTTGCCGCAGCCCCCTGCGGAGGCAGGGGGCCATCTCGGACCCTTTCCATATGGTGCATGAGGCAGCGTCAGCAGATGGATACCTGCCTGCGCAGGTATCTTCGGAGGTGAGGGAGGGGGCAAGTCTTTTCCTCTTAGCCTGAGGCAGGTAGGGTTCAAGCGCTGCGGTTTCAGGGGGGCTCGCGTGGCGTTCTATACATACATCATGGCCAATCGGAAGAATGGCGCATTGTATGCGGGCCATACGGATAATCTTGGGGCCCGTGTGCTGGCCCATCGGGAAGGCCGCGGCGCGGCCCATACCCGCAAGCATGACATCAAGCGACTTGTCTGGATGGAAGCGCACGATACGCGAGAGGCGGCGAAGACGCGGGAATACCAGATCAAGAAATGGAAACGCGCCTGGAAGATTCGCCTGATCGAAGAGACCAATCCGGACTGGAAGGATTTGTTCTTTACGCTCAACCAATGAGGTCTCCTCATTTCAAAGTTCAGGAGATGCTCGCGCAGGCGGGTAAGCATGGTAAGACCGCTCCCCTCGCGCCTGCCGAATTGTTCGTCCATGGATACCTGCCTGCGCAGGTATCATCGGGAGGAGAGGGCAGCGCCCAAAGCCGGACTGGCGCGAACCATCCGGATATCTCGTAGCCGGCCCCTCACAGAGCCGTCGGCGCGGCAGGCGCCGTGGCGCTCCGCCTTGATTGTGTAGATGGCTACGGAGTGGAGCGTTACCGCCCGCCGCGCCGGACAGGAGTTTCGGC
>Ga0114916_1000612_pt1 | contig 23075 bp, 21 predicted proteins | sample MalvirAntarct_66_FD_83501 | JGI IMG/M metagenome (GOLD analysis project Ga0114916, IMG submission 83501) | Marine viral communities from the Global Malaspina Expedition - Malaspina viral metaG Antarct_66 | ecosystem: Environmental > Aquatic > Marine > Oceanic | place: West Anvers Island... | reverse complement strand
GTAATGGTTTTTGATTCAATATGAACATAGGTAACCATAGATTCCGCTTCCTTATTATTAAGATAATGATCATAAATACTTAACATTTTGTATTCGCGATAACCTTCTAATTCATCAAAATCGTCACTAAATTTGAACCAATCAATTTTCATATTATTTTCTTAGAATTTTACCTGTAGAATCCAAAGTCGCAACCCGTTTTCCTTTTTTATTTATTAACTTCCATATAGCATCATCACCATGTGTTTTCCCTATTGTTTTTGATAATGAATATCCTGATTTCCCATGTTTTCCGTCTACAAACTTAGACAAATCTACATATCCATTCTGTCCTCTAATTTTTGTCGAAATACTATTATAAATATCTTGTGCTTTTTTAGGAATTTGTTTCCCTCCTTGAGCACAAATATTATCATTATGCACCAAAACCTCTTGTTCACCCACAAAGTAAGTTGCATAATCACTTACAGCAAAGTTATATACTGTAGCAACAGTATCAATTTTTTCTTTGTAATTAAGGATAAGGTTTTCATTGTTTCTTAACGTAAGGGTGTCACCAACAACTAATTCTCCTGCTTGCTTCCATGTATTGCTCACCCAAAATGGATGGTTCGAAGTAGTGTGCAACGTATCAGAACCTATTATTAATTTCTCAAGATGGTCTGTCTCACGAATCACAGTATTATAAACTGCTTTTAATGTAATGTCTCCTGTTTCTTCGTCAAACGCCCAAACCATATCACCAACTTCAATTTCCTCTATTGGTTTGAGACCTTCTGCTGTGACAACTGGGGTACCTGCAACAAAACAGACGGCAATCTTAAGGTTTTTCTTGGTTATATCAGTAGTTTTATCACCAACTTTTAAAACAAGTTTTCCTCCTTTTGCAAATATTTTCCCAACAGGAATTAAAGCAAGTCCTTCAATTATCCAATCTGAAGCGTCCAATTCCTCTCCTTCACTCAACTTTTCTAAAATATCATACCCAGGAACAAAATAAGGACCAAAACGTTTTAAGTTGTTTTCCGCTAATTTTTGGCTACCTCTTGCCCATTTGCTTGTCTCTGGCTGTTTTTTCGAGTTAAATTGCTTAAGCTCTTCTTTCCTCCTAGTAATCTCCATCTGCTCTGGAGACTGATACTTTGGCATTACACCATTGACATTATCATAATATGAAGTACCATCTTTAGCAGTTACATCTAGGTTTACATCTTTGCGATAATAGTTTTGAGGCTTCTTAGCCTTTCCATAGCCTGCACCGCCTTCGTGCGTTGTTGTATATTCCTTACCATCATCTCCAATGAATGTTTCACCTCCACCGTTGCCTCCACCATCTCCATTCTCGGGAGCTAAACCATACGGGTCTATAAAGAAGATGGGATTATTTGCAAAGGCAACATAAGGGCTCATACTTGGGAACATATGCATCAACGGGTCAATAGATTTCCATCTTCCAAGTCGTGGGTCATATTGCCTAAACTCGGTTGTGTAGCTGTTTCCATCCCCAGAAACTTCCCCATCATGTTCCATCCCATTAAACCCATAACGGTATGAATCAAAGTTTGACGACCTTCCGGGCATGATCATCCCGCCCAGGTAGTAATCGCTACCCTGTTTTTTACCCATTACAAAAATTGGGGTATTCTCTGTTTTAGAGGATATTTTTTGATGATATGTTAGTCTGTGGCAACCCATTGATGATTTAAAAGTACGTATTTTTTTTCATTTGAAATTTTCATTTGAAAAAAAAGGGTCATTTATTTTGTACTCATTTGCTTTCATTTACTGCCAGTCATACACTATCCATACACTATCTATGGAGTATCTATTGATTATTTACACAGTAAACTTACCTCTGGTGAACTAAATGTCGTATACGACAATACTACTTGCCTGAAAATGAAAGTCAAAATCAATCAAATAAAAGCAAATTTCACGAGTGTAATAACAGCTCTATTTTTTGTTTTTGAAAGCTTCCGAAGCGACAAAGTTTAGTTCCTGATCTAAGCTTTATTTTTTAGTCAAAAAGTTGGTTTTGGGTAGATCTCTTTTGAAAATAAAAAATTGAGCCTCCAAAGCGCCTGTACAGTTGATTAGACGACGAGAAGGAAGCATCGCTGCGGAAGGCATCCCTCGACTATCGCTCGGGAACCTTCCTTTATATTCATTTTGTTTCAACTTTTATGACCATTTAAACCATTCAAATTAATTCCAAAATGATTGATAATGATTCCCTAATTCACGAAGTTTATTCCCTGTTTCTTGCGCGAGCCGTCTGCGAGTTGGAGCGAAGGGGGAAGTCAGCAGATGGACCCGTTTTTTTAAACGGGAACAAGCTGCGACCTCTGTGTTTACACACAAGGGCTTGGCGGAGTTTTTGATTTTCGAAGCCAAATCAGTTTTTTGCAAGTGTAGGCGTTTTTTATGTGGAGGAACGAAGCAGAAAAATAAGCCTACTCTTGCCTTCCATAATGTTTAAATCGGAGCGGAGAGTTTTGTTTGCCTGCTGAATGGAGGAACGGAATGAAGCTGGCAACTCCTAGCGTAGATGCCTCAAAAACTGTGACAAGCCCGCAGCCGTAGCGACTTAGCAGGCGAGCCTAACACGAAGCAGCGGAGACACCCCAACAAAAAAAACGCCGTTAGGCACCTTATTCGGGGTTTGGGGTGGCTGAGTAGCTGCGACTGAGTGAGGAAGAGCTCATCGAGAAAAAAGCAAGTGGAATGTGGCGCGCGGAGTTTCCGAGCACGACACAATGGAACGGTGAAAACAAGGGCGACGATAGGAGTTTATATACCCTTGTTTTGATGCTTTTTGAACAGGGAAGCGATGACGAGCGAAGACCTTATTTCCTCTACCATTCATCCTTTAGTGATCCCCTAATTTTACGAAGTTTTGAACCAAAAAAACTATCCTTCTATTTGGGCTTTGACTTCTTCTAAAGATTTTCTAACATCAACGTAATCCCCATCAACAAGTTTTATTCTTGTTATTTCATCACCTCCAACCAGTTCTTTGATTGAGAATGTGCTAATCATTCTTTTTCCAACATTTTTACCTTGTAAAAGGTCATAACTTTCTACTTCAATAAATTTCATAATATTATTTTTCTCAAGTCTACTAAGAAAAAGCCAAAATTACAAATCACATTTTTTAGTCATTCAGCGGATGATGTTTGTTTAGTTCCTTTTGCAGATCCTCTAGGTTAGTTTTTTCATAGCGTTCTGTGGAACTGACGTATTTATGGCCAGCTAAGTATTGAGCTTGTCTAATGTCGTGTTGTTTTGTCCAAAGGGCGATTCTGCTTTGCCTGAGCTGTTGCAAGTTTTTAAAATCGGTGTGTTGTTTCTTTAGGTTTTTTGTGATCTTGTAAAGCGTGTTGGCTAGGTTGTAACTGCTTCCCATACTTGTAAATAATCGGCTCGTTTCTTTCTCTGTGATCGCTAAAATTAAATCTCTGGTGTTACTTACATATTCCTGCAGATCGATCATTTGATGGGCTTCCAGTTTTAAGGTTCTGCGGTTTTTTTGGTTTGTTCCGGGAACATCTATTTTCCCTTCTCTTAATCGCAAGTGGATGGGTTCAAGTAAACTCAGCTCTGTTGTATTTAAGCCCTGGTAAATGATTAAACCAAGTAAGATCTTGTTACGCTTTCCTACAATGCCCTTTTGATTAAATCCAGTATAAATTTCTTCCAGTTTTTCAGTTGAAAATAAATCATGCGGAATACGTCTTACTGATCCTTTGATAAATAATTCTGCTGCGGGGTTTTTGGTTACTTTTTTGGTGGTTTTTAGATAATTGTAGTAATGCCGTACAGCTGATAAAATATGATTGATGTAATTGACTGAAAAGTCTTTTTCCTGTAGATGGCTTACATAGGCTAAAAGATCAGTGTATTTTACTTTTTCGATAGTTATAACCGCCTTTTCAAAGTAAGGAAAGTACAGTTTGTTTAAATAGTTTTCATAACACTTTATCGTCTCAGGTTGAAGTCCTTTTTTGTGTAAATAATCGCTAAAGTTTTCCATTTTTTTATTCTATTTCGTTTACTAAATGCGTGTAAATCTGTGTGCTTTCAATGCTATCATGGCCTAAAAACTTGGCTATGTGGTTTAATTTCATTCCCGATTGTAAAAGATGTGTGGCGATGGAATGGCGTAAATGATGTAAACCAATTTCTTTATCCAGTTCCGTTTTTTCTATCAGTTTTTTTAAGCGTAGATATAAGCTTTGACCTTGTAGCCGTGTTCCTCTCTCACTTACAAAAAATGAAGGTTCGTTTGGGTTTTTTAAAAGGGCTGGACGTGCGTAATTCAAATAGTTTTCGATCTCGTTTTTTACTTCTTTGGTCATAGGAACGTAGCGTTCTTTGTAGTGTTTTCCTTTGCGTACATAAATCAGGTGTTGATCAAATAAAATATCTGATATATCAAGTCCAGCTCCTTCAGCTCTTCTAAGTCCTAGACCGTAGAAAATGGCAAGCATTGCACGATCTCTTATGCCAAGTGGTGTTAACTGACAAGCTTCATAGAGCGTTTTTACTTCTGCTTTGGCGAGTATGGATTTCGTTTTTCTTTGTTGCTTGGGAAGCATTATATCCACCTCTAAAAAGACTTGTCCAGTTTCTCGTAAATAATGACTTAATTTTTTTAAACCGTGATGGTGCTTATGTAGATTATTTATGCTCATCGTTCCTGTTTTTCTCACGCAGGGTCTTGTTTTCAGATGAAAAAAATAGTTCTCAATATGCTTTCCTGTTAGCGTTTCTAATTGACAGTCGTCCTGCGACTCTATCCAGTGAAAAAATTCTCGTGCGTATAGCGGTAAACCATAAACCGTATTTGATGCATATCCCATTACTTTTAACCATTCCCCAAAGGCTTTTTCTATTCTTTTATGCTTTTCGTTATGGAGTTGTAGAATTTTCATTTTATGGGGGGTATACTCTCTTTTCGTGTTATTCGTGTTATACTGTTATACTAAACTTTTATTCACTGTTTTTTAGGCGTTTACAACGACATCACTTTTGTTTTTCGACTGTTATACTGGTGTTACACTAATGTTACACTTGATTCCTTTTTTGGAGTATAAACACCATCAGGGTACTTTTTGTAAAGCTTATCTAGGATTTCATCCATGATGTCCAGTCCTTTTTGAAGTACTTTGTAATCATCCCAAACCGTGATCTCATATTCATAACTTGTCTTTCGGTTTCCGCCAGTCTGTTTTATATATCCTCGGTTCTTTAGCTCGTTTATTCTTCTGTTGAACTTCATGGGATGCATTCTAAATTCTACTCTTAATTGCTTGCTTACAAAGCTCGTTTGATCACTTTGCTTTACCTCTCTTTTCAAGCTTTCAAAAAAGTCACGGACTTCACCGCTTAATTCATCGCTTTTTCTGAGTAGACTTTGTTTGCTTAAAGTGTTGGCAAGTGCTATATCTTCTAAAGTAGTTTGTATAAAAGTTTCTCCGGTAGTTTTATTCTGTTGGTGCTTTCTCTGATATTGATGTAAAAAGGTGATGGATTTAATGAGTGTTATATAATGGGTGTTTGTTCTTAGCTTTTTAAACACGTATTCAGGAAGTTTTAATTCAGGTTGAAAGGGATTGACCACTTTTATTTTACTCGTCAAAAGTCGCTGTACATTTTGGATTTTATGTACTGTTTTTTCTATCCCTGTGTTATCTACAAGTCCTGCAGCAAGTTTATTTTGAAAGTTTAAGATTTCGTCTTGATGGCTCTTGCTTTCGTTTACATGGATTAGAAAGGATCTGTTTGAGTTATCCTCGTAAATCCGATCTTTTGTTGTTGCTCCTGCGATCACAATCGGTCCCTGGGCTTCAAGTTGTACTTGTTTAAATTGTCCTGTTTTTGGATCGGGTTCTGATGCTAGTTTGCTGATAAATTGATTGGTCATAAATTCACGTAATGGATAAAGTGCTTTATAACTTCCGTCCAGATCCTCCAGTAAAAGGATTTTATTTTTCCAAAAGTCTTTAAATGGTGGTCTAAACAGTACGTTTTCGGTCAAGGCTGTAGTGGAGTATTTACTTTCTTCAGGAACCATTTTGAGAATGGATTTTAATAGATTTGTTTTTCCAGAACCACTTGATCCATGAACGAGTGCATGAAGTGGATAATCAAAATGCCTGGTCAAAAAAATCAAGAAAAGTAAAAGTCCGTTATCTGTTTCGCCTATTAGTCCTGTTTTTTTCATTGCGCCTTTCAGCTCTTTGATCAGGTGATTAGATTTTAAAAGCTTTACTGCTTCTGCTTTTTCCAGTTCATTAAGCGTTACGATATCGGGTTTTAATTTGGCTTTAAACTGCTCTTTTTGCTCCATTCTAAAGACTTCGATTTCCTTTGTAAAGTCTTCCATGTAGTGTTTAAGCTCAGTTTGTGGAACGGCTAGTTCTTCAGCTGCATCTTGCAAAAACGCTTTTTTTCCTCTGTGGCTGTATAGGTTTACATCGTCTCTAAAGCTTTTATCATTCTCATGGTTTTCTAAATGCAAGCTGAGTTTTAGCCGGTGCAAATTTCCGTATTCGATTCCTCCCCAAACGGTAGCGGTTAATTGATCAGTTTGGTAAATGAGTTTGTCGGGGTTGGAACTGTCAAGTTTTGTTGTTCTTGGCTCATTTCCCTTTATTTCTTGCGGTTCTACATCTTTTTTTTCATTTGATGATTCATTTGAAAATAAAAGAGTGCGCTCATGGATCAGGTGGATAAATATTTCAGGTTCGTGAGCGATCAAAAGACTATTGATGTCCTCATTTTCGGGTGTGTTTACTTTGCTGATCTTTGCACTGGGGAGTAATTCGTTTAGTTCCTCTCCATATTTCTCAACTGCTTTTTCTCCTGCAGGATCTCCGTCAAAAAACAAAATCACTTCTTCCAGTTCCTTTAGCTCTTTTATGGCCGTTTTGATTTCGTTTGTCAAGCCATTTGTGCCGTAGAGGGCTATTACTTCGGCTTCGTTCAGCAACCCTTGATCCTCTCCTTTAACTTGAATAAGAGAACGAGCATCAATAATGCTTTCGGTTAAAATGAGGTGTCGAGCTTCTCGACTCGGATAGTTTGGATAAATACCTTGGTGCGCTCCTTTTAAGTAAAAATGACGAGCTGTATTTTTACTTTCTGTGATCGACCTTCCATAAATATTGATGATTCTATCGTCTTTGTTTTTGATTGGAAAGACAATACAGTTTTTAAATACAGGACTGAGCATTCCGTTTTTACGCTCGTTTAAGATTCCAACATCTATGGCCGACTGTTTTTGTATTTCGTTCCAACTGTTGTGAAAACGTTCCATTAAATACCCGATTTCTGCATTTTCCAGTAATAAACCACGCTGATCTACATAGTCTTTGCCTTTGGTGCTTCTTAAAATACTTTTCTGGGCTTCTGCCATCAGTTTTGAAAGAATAGCAATTCTAGCAAGTTCAGAACCGTTATTGTTTACTGGTTGTACTTGTGGTTTTTGTTTCGGGTGATCTGGAAGTTCTCCAAGCATTGACTTAGCTTTTATGATCGCTTCATGTTTGGTGCACTTCTCTTTGTGCAGTATAAAATCGATCTGATCTATTCCTTTTCCGTTCAACTCGCAGTTACTCGAAAAACAAAACACCGTGTTTGTTTTGGTGTAAACCTGCATACTTGGCGTTTTGTCATTGTGGAATGGGCATTTGATCATTCCATTTTTATCAGGTTGTAATCCGTAATGAGATAGAACGGTTTCGATTTTTAAGTTTGCTTTGATATCTTGTATTTCCATTGTTGAAAAATATTTTAATTCTCATAATTGTCCCAAATATATCATAAAAGAGAATTTAAACTACTCGCTTATGTTATTTTTTTTCAACATTTTTCCATATTTTTGTCTGTATAACCTCTTATTTGGGGTTTATAATGTTTAAAACTCTTGAATATGACTATTTCAGAACGTATAAGGTTGACAAGGCAACAAAAGAAAATATCACAAAAAGAATTGGCGGATCTCTCAGAGATCAACCTAAAAAGTTTATCTCGCTATGAACTTGGTACAAGTATTCCTCCTGCTAATGCTTTAAAAGCGATTGCTGATGCTTTAGAGGTTTCAGCTGATTATCTATTAAGTGATGATCAGGTGGCTATTAAAGATAAAAATTTGCTTCAAAAGTTTGAGACCATCCAAAATATTAGCGGTGAGACTAGAGTAGTTATTGATCAGTTCTTGGACTTAGTTATCAGAGATCATAAAACCAAACAAAACTACGCATCATGAAACAAATCACATTAAATATCGATGAAAGTAAATTTAAAGCCTTTTTAAGCTTTATTAAAACCCTTGACTATGTTTCGGTATCGGATGAAATAGATATTCCTTTAGAACAACAACAGGAAGCCGAAAGAAGGTTAAAACTTGTAGAGGAAGGGAAAATGAAAACAAGAAGCTGGAACGAAGCTAAACAAGATATCTTTAAACGGTAATGAACTATTCTTTATCTATTTCAGAAGCTGCTGAGCTTGATATCAGAGATGCTTTTCTTTGGTATGAAGACCAAAAAGACAACCTAGGCCTTACTTTTGAGAAACACATCTCCAAAACCATCCAAAATATTCAGAAAAATCCCCTGAAGATTCAAATTCGATACAATCAAACCAGAGTCGCTTTTTTAAAGAAATTCCCCTACGGTGTGCATTTTAATATCATTGAGAATGAAATTATTATTGTTGCCGTTTTTCACACTTCGCAAAGCCCACAGAAGTGGAGTAAAAGGTAAAGAGCAGCAGACAACTGCAGCCTGAGTAATTAAGATATGTACAACCAAATGTCTAGCGAAAAGCTTTTTTCTTCTCAAAAGGACTCCAATGATACTCCACAGTATCTATTTTGTACTGTATCAGTAAAAAACAATGTTTCTCATAGTTTTTATCATTGAACCACATTGTGACAGGTATTTCAGGGGTATTCTCTTTATCATCAAAGAAAAAGAACATACTTCTTCTCCCGCCACCTAGTATATTCAAGATGCTATCAGACCAACTTTTATAGTGCTCAATAATTGCTGTGTCAACTTTACTGTAGGCATTAACATGATAATCCCTATCCTCATAACTCTCATTTTCATTCCAAAAAGCACCAGTATCAATAAGGATAGGAGATGGATAGTTATACTGTTTTAATGAGTCACTAACATCATTTTCACGCAATTCAAGTCCCTTATCATCATTATCTCTTAAAACATATTTATCTTCCATTTCACCTGAATCACAAGAAACAGAAACTAAAATACAAGTGAATGTAATGAAAAAATAATACGTGAATTTAAACTTAACTCTATTTTTGTTCATTAGCAATTTCATTTATTACATCAATTAAGTAGCGTTCTTCTCCTTTATAAAGTATTTTTTTTGTCTCCGGATTTATCCCTGACTGCCAAAGAGTATCTCCTGTATTACGATCTCTGGTTCTGTAAAAGTTAGTTCCATCTAACGAGTTTCTAGGGTGTTGAAATTGCAAAAATAATTGTCTTTCTGAATCCTCCCATCGACCACGACTTACTTTCAGGTGAGGTTTATAAGGAGGAGTATCACTAGGACTAGAATCATCATCTGATTCACCAGGTCCAACCACAGGACCTCCATGTTCCCATCCTCCAAAAACTGGATCTTCTTCGTTATCATCCCATTCTCTATCTTCCTTCTCATCTTGTGATTCGCCAAAAGGTATTGATTCCTCCGGTAAGTCAGTACTTTCTTCTGGTTGAGTTCCAGGAAATAAAGGATTCGGATTATAATCACTATATCTATCACTAACAGCTACAGGCATTCTTTCCAATTTTTTAATATGTGAATTGTCCTCTACTTCAACATCTACTTGATCATGGGTTAAAGTATGTTCTTTTCCATCATCTCCAATAAATGTATCTCCTTTTTTTGAAGGCTCTCCACCACCATCACCATTCACAGGAGCTAATCCATAAGGATCAGTAAATACAATCGGATTATTCGCAAATGCTGCATAAGGACTTATATGAGGAAAAGAACTCATTAAAGGATCCAAAGATTTCCATCTTCCAAGTCGGGGATCATAATGCCTGTATTCGGTTGTGTACGAGTTTCCATTCCCAGAAATTTCATCATCGGATTCCATTCCATTAAATCCATATCTATATTCATCACTTTGGAAACTTCTCCCTGGCATTTGCATACCAAAAACCTGATAATCGCTACCCTGTTTTTCACCCATTTCAAAAATTGGGGTATTCTCTGTTTTTGAGCGTGTTTTTTGATGATATGTTAGTCTGTGGCAACCCATTAATGATTTAAAAGTACGTATTTTTTTTCATTTGAAATTTTCATTTGAAAAAAAAGGGTCATTTATTTTGTACTGATTTGCTTTTATTTACTGCTGGTCATATAGTATCTATGGAGTATCTATAGCTTATCTATGGTTTTAACTGGGATCTAGGAGGTAGATTTCGACCCTCGATATGACTTTTTGCCTGACAATAGATGTCAAAATCAATCAAATAACAGCAAATTTCACGAGTGCAATAACAGCTCTATTTTTTGTTTTTGAAAGCTTCCGAAGTAACAAAGTTTAGTTCCTGATCTAAGCGTTATTTGGAGGTGAAAATTTAGTTTAAGGAAGATCTCTTTCGAAAATAAAAAATTGAGCCTCCAAAGCGCCCGTACAGCTGATTAGACGACGAGAAGGAAGCATCGCTGCGGAAGGCAAAGACGATCAACCAAAACCAATATAAAACAACGTTTAAACCCCATTTTATGACCATTTAACCAATATTAATTGATATTAAAAGCTTATTAAAGCGTATTATCCAGATATTGAAGGATATTAAAAGGATATTTTATGAGTATTTATGGCATATTACACGTGTATTAATGAGTATTAGCCAGTATTAATCAATATTAAAATGTATTAACGACTATTTAAATCATTCCAAAATTTATTGATAATGATTTCCTAATTTACGAAGTTTATTCCCTGTTTCTTGCGCGAGCCGTCTGCGAGTTGGAGCGAAGGGGGAAGTCAGCAGATGGACCCTTTTTCGGGGACAAGCTGCGACCTCTGTGTTTACACACAAGGAGTGGCGTGGTTTTTTGTTTGTGCGTTGGAAAAAACAGCGGAAAAGTGCAGAGTAACGGAGCTTTTTGGCTGTTGTGTGGTTGGTTTTGCGGTGTGGAGTTTACGTAATCACGGCAAAATCAACATGGATTACAAAAACCATGACACGACGCAGCCGTAGCGACTTAGCAGGCGAGCCTAACACGAAGCAGCGGAGACACCCCAATAATTAAACGCCGTTAGGCACCTTATTCGGGGTTTGGGGTGGCTGAGTAGCTGCGACTGAGTGAGGAAGAGCTCATCGAGAAAAAAGCAAGTGGAATGTGGCGCGCGAAGTTTCCGAGCACGACACATGGGAACGGTGAAAACAAGGGCGACGATAGTAGTTTATATACCCTTGTTTTGATGCTTTTTGAACAGGGAAGCGATGACGAGTGAAGACCTTATTTCCTCTACCATTCAACCTTTAGTTTTTACCAACTTTTACGAAGTTTTTTACCCTGTTTTCCTTTAGTCATTTAGGGGATGATGTTTGTTTAGTTCCTTTTGCAGATCCTCTAGGTTGGTTTTTTCATAGCGTTCTGTGGAACTGACGTATTTATGGCCAGCTAGGTATTGAGCTTGTCTAATGTCGTATTGTTTTGTCCAAAGGGCGATTCTGCTTTGTCTGAGCTGTTTGATGTCTTTTACAAAATCGTGGTCTTTTTTGATTTTCTGTATGATTTTATCAACGCTATTTCTTAGGTTTTCGCTTTGGCCAAGACTGGTAAATAAATAACTGGTAGATTTGGCGGTTAGTTGTAAAATGAGTGGTCTTATTTGGCTTTGGTATTCCTGCAGGTCGATAAGTTGATGCGCTTCCAGTTTTAGGGTTCTGGCATTTGTTTTGGCTGTTTTTGGAACATCTATCTTTCCTTTTCTTAAGTGTAGATGTAAAGGTTCTAAACGTTGCATGTCTAACACTGAAAGTCCTTGATAAATCATAAGACCAAGCATTACTTTATTGCGTTTAAAGGCTAAAAGTGAAAGTCCGGAAGTGCTTTTGGATTTGTACGTTTCAAAAATGGTTTCCAGTTGTTTCTCACTCAGTAGATCATGGGGAAGTCTACGCACTGTTCCCTTGATAAAAAGACCTGATGCAGGATTATTTTCTATTTGTTTAAGTTGTTTTAAGTACTCATAATAATGGCGTATTGCAGTGAGTAAATGATTGATATAGCCGGGCTTTAATTCTAAGGAATAACAGTATTTTAAATAGTCCAACAAATCGGTGTACTGGATATTTTCGGGCTTTTCTTTGTTTTGATTTAACCACTTTTGATAATGCTCCAGGTACTTTTCATAGGTATTAACTGTAGCGGGTTTAAATCGCTGTTTTGCCAGGTATTCTTTAAAAGTCAAAGATTTCATATTACTCGATTTCGTTAATGATCCCGATGCTCATTTACACTCGATCGGGATTAGTACTACTATCATTTTCATTTCGTTCCTTATTAAAATGAGTATTACTAATATGCGTATATATTTGCGTTGATTCAAGACTTTCATGGCCTAAAAAAAGGGCGATTTGTTTAAGCGGCATACCATTTTGAAGTAAATGCGTTGCGATACTGTGGCGAAGACTATGAAGTCCTATATTTTCTTTTGTGAGGTTACATTTATCCAGTAAGGTTTTTAATCGTAAGTTCATGGATTGTCCAGCGATTCTGTTACCTCTCTCACTTAAAAAAAATGCGGTTTCTGTGTTGTGTTTTAACTGTAGTGGTCTGCCGTAATACAAATAACCTTCAAGATCTTCCTTTACTTCTTGGGTGAGTGGAACGTAGCGTTCTTTATAGTTTTTTCCCTTTCGTACATACAACATATTTTTCTCCGGCATATAATCCGATACATCTAAACTTACGCCTTCTGTTCTGCGAAGTCCAAGTCCGTAATAAATAGAAAGCATTGCACGATCTCTTAAACCCAAAGGAGAATGCTCACAAATCTGATAAAGTGATCGCATTTCAGTTGTCGTTAAAATGGTTTTGATCTTGCGTTCGATCTTTTCCAGTGGCACATCGACCTGAAAATAATATTGATCGGTTTGCTTGAGGTATTTTGAGAACTGAAGTAATCCCCTGCGGTGATTCATTAATGAATTTAAACTAAGTACTCCATTTGCACGTTGTTTCTTCCTTTGTTTCAGATGAAAAAAATAAACTCGGATCATGTCTGCTGTAAGCGCTGATAAATCAATATTTTCATTCTCTAAGTAGTGTAAAAACTCCTTGGTATATATCGGTAATTTGTAAACCGTTTGATGAGCATAACCCTGCAGAGACAACCATGATTCAAACGCTGTTATTAATCGCTGATGCTCTTTTTTATGAAGTATTAGATTTTTCATTTTAAAGGGGGTATACTCTCTTTTCGTGTTATTCTTGTTATACTGTTATACTTAATTTTTATTTTCTGTTTTTCAAGGCTTTACAACGACAACCCTTTTGATTTTTAACTGTTATACTGGTGTTATACTACTGTTATACTTAAATTTAGATTTTAGAACGCTTCGCTTTTAGACGCTAGATGTTAGACTGAGTTCATTTTTTGGTGTGTAAATTCCATCAGGGTACTTTTTGTAAAGCTTTTCTAGGATTTCATCCATGATGTCCAGTCCTTTTTGAAGTACTTTGTAATCATCCCAGATCGTGATCTCATATTCATAACTTGTTTTTCGGTTTCCGCCAGTCTGTTTTATATATCCTCGGTTTTTAAGCTCGTTGATTCTACGGTTGAACTTCATGGGATGCATTCTAAATTTTACTCTTAATTGCTTGCTTACAAAACTCGTTTGATCACTTTGTTTTACTTCTCGTTTCAAGCTTTCAAAGAAGTCACGGACTTCTCCGCTCAGCTCATCGCTTTTTCTAAGTAGACTTTGTTTGCTGAGTGTATTTGCTAAAGCAATATCTTCAAGCGTAGTTTGTATAAAAATTTCTCCTGTGGTTTTATTCTGTTGGTGCTTTCTCTGATATTGATGAAGGAAAGTAATGGATTTGATTAGCGTTATGTAATGGGTGTTTGTTCTTAGCTTTTTAAACACATATTCAGGAAGTTTTAATTCAGGTTGAAAGGGATTCACCACTTTTATTTTACCCGTCAAAAGTCGCTGTATATTGTGGATCTTTACACATGCTTTATCGATTCCGCTGTTATCCACTAGACCAGCAGCAAGTTTGTTTTGATAGTTCAGGATCTCTGCCTGATGTGATTGGCTTTCGTTCACATGAATAAGAAAGGATCTGTTTGAGTTGTCTTCGTAAATCCGATCTTTTGTCGTTGCTCCTGCGATCACAATCGGTCCCTGGGCTTCAAGTTGTACTTGTTTAAATTGTCCTGTTTTTGGGTCGGGTTCTGATGCTAGTTTGCTGATAAATTGATTGGTCATAAACTCTCTAAGTGGATAAAGTGCTTTATAACTTCCGTCTAGATCTTCCAGTAAAAGGATTTTATTTTTCCAAAAGTCTTTGAATGGTGGTCTAAATAGTACGTTTTCAGTTAGGGCGGTGGTAGAATATTTACTTTCCTCCGGAACCATTTTAAGAATGGATTTTAATAAATTCGTTTTTCCACTTCCACTCGATCCGTGAACAAGTGCATGAAGCGGATAATCAAAATGCCTGGTCAAGAAAATCAAGAAAAGTAAAAGTCCGTTATCAGTCTCGCCTATTAGTCCTGTTTTTTTCATCGCTCCTTTTAGTTCAGAGATTAAGCGATTCGATTTTAAAAGCTTTACGGCTTCTGCTTTTTCCAGTTCACTTAATGTTACGATATCAGGTTTTAATTTGGCTTTAAACTGCTCTTTTTGCTCCATTCTAAAGACTTCAATTTCCTTTGTAAAGTCTTCCATGTAGTGTTTAAGTTCAGTTTGTGGGATGGCTAGTTCTTCGGCTGCATCTTGCAAAAACGCTTTCTTTCCTCTGTGACTGTAAAGGTTGACATCGTCTCGAAAGCTTTTATCATTCTCATGGTTCTCTAAATGCAAGCTGAGCTTTAGCCGGTGCAAATTTCCGTATTCGATTCCTCCCCAGACCGTAGCAGTCAGCTGATCTGTTGTATAAATAAGTTTGTCGGGGTTAGAGCTGTCTAGTTTTGTTGTTCTTGGTTCGTTTTCTTGCTCCTTTTTATTTTCAACTGACGGTGAGCCACCGCTGGCATTTTCTTTTTCATTTGAAAAAATAACGGTGCGTTCTTGGAGCAGATGCAGGAAAATTTCAGGTTCGTGGGCTATCAAAAGACTATTGATATCTTCGTTTTCAGGTGTGTTTACTTTGCTGATCTTTGCACTGGGGAGTAATTCGTTTAGTTCCTCTCTATATTTTTCAATCGCTTTTTCTCCTGCTCCGTCTCCGTCAAAAAACAAAATGATTTCTTCCAGTTCTCTCAACTCTTTTATGGCCGATTTGATTTCGTTTGTCAAGCCATTTGTACCGTACAGCGCAATGATCTCATAATTTTCAAGGTCTTTGATCTGCATTAAACTTCTTGCATCGATGATACTTTCTGTTAAAATTAGGTGTCGAGTTTCTCGACTTGGATAGTTTGGATAAATACCTTGATGCGCTCCTTTTAGATAAAAATGGCGAGCTGTATTTTTACTTTCTGTGATCGACCGACCATAAATATTAATGATTCTACCCTCTTTATTTTTAATCGGAAAGAGAATACAGTGTTTAAAACTTGGACTGAGCATTCCATTTTTTAACCGTTTCAATAAACCAATATTGATTCCAGAGTCAATGAGTTTATCATTCCAGTAATTGTAAAAACGATTACTTAAATATCCTATATCATTGTTTTTCTCATCTAAAATAAGTCCTCTTGATTTTAAATAATCCAGCCCCTTAGCACTTCTTTTTAGACTCTCTTTGGATTCTGAGGTGAGTTTGGATAAAATAGCGATGCGTGCTAGATCTGTTCCATTTGTGTTTGGGGTTGGTTGCTGTTTTGGTTGATCTGGTAATGCTCCAAGCATCGACTTAGCTTTTATGATCGCTTCATGTTTTGTGCATTTCTCTTTGTAGAGTATAAAATCTATCTGATCTATTCCTTTTCCGTTCAAATCGCAGTTACTCGAAAAACAAAATACCGTGTTTGTTTTTTGATAGATCTGCATACTTGGCGTTTTATCATTGTGGAACGGACATTTAATCATTCCGTTTTTATCAAGGCTTAATCCGTAATGGGATAGAACTGCTTCGATTTTTAAGTTTGCTTTGATGTCTTGGATTTCCATTGTTGAAAAATATTTATTATTCATTTCTGCACAAACTTATCATTTAAGCAATATTTTGACGCATACTAAAATCAAAAGTTATTCACATCAGAACCTTAAAAGGAGGTTTTTATGTTCGTTTTCGGTATATTTGTAGTGTTGATAACTTAAATACGAACAAAATGAGTTTAAGCAAACGATTAAAAGAAGAACGCACAAAAAAAAAGCTCTCCCAACAAAAATTGGCAGAACTCTCAGATACACATTACAGTAATATCGGAAGATATGAAAGAGGAGGCGCAAGACCATCTGCAGAAGTACTTAATCGCATCGCTCAAGTATTAGAAGTTTCTCCTGATTATCTCATCAATGGAACTTTAGAAGATAAAGCCTCCAGCAGCATCGCTGATCAGGAACTGCTCAACCAATTCAAAAAGATTGAACAACTCTCCAGCGATAAAAAGAAAATTGTGAAAGAGTTTCTAGATGCGTTTATCTTTAAATCTAATATTCAAAGTCAGTTTAGTTCTTAAAAACCACACCATGACACAGCTCCTTTTAAATATCTCAGATGAAAAGAAAGCAAACAAGCTTATTGAGTTCTTAAGAACGCTTAATTACATCAATATTCAAGAACTTTCTGAAGAAAACATTATGATTCCCGAAGCGGAGAAAAAACTCATGCGTAAACGCCTTAAAAATGCAAAAGAAGAAGATTTTAAGGACTGGGATGAATTAAAGAAAAAATTTAACATCAAATAATGAAGCCTTTTACCGTTCGTGTCTTAGTTGCTGCAGAAGATGATCTCGATGAAGCTTTTGAATATTATTCAGACATCAGCCCTAAACTAGCTGAAAGATTCATAAAACTCGTAAACACAGCTCTCAACGACCTAAAGAAAAACCCTCACTACCAAATTCGTTACGACAACTTTAGAATGAAAATCGTAAAGAAGTTTCCGTATGTGATTCATTATATCCTCGATGAAAAAAGACAAATCGTTTTTGTCTACGGTATTCGTAATTCTTATCAAGATCCTGATAAATATCCTAAAGAGTAAGATTAAAGTGCAGCAGTGCAACTGCTGCGAAGCTGGGATATAAAACGCTTTTGACTCTATTATTGTGAACTGGGCCGCGGATCAGTTATTAATTAAGGTGATACGTCTTACCTTCACTTTGGTATCTGCATATTTTCGTAATTTAAACAATTCCTTCTCTATCTTTTTCTCCCATTCTTTCTGTTTATCGCGAATAGTGCCATGTTCTGTTTCTTCGTCATAGGCGGTGTTTATCCGCAGTCGTTCATCGTTATCATATTTATTATAAATCGCTTTGAGTTCAGCATAAGTAGTACCCAAATCGCGCGATTTATATTCTGAAAATTCCTTCCGAACTTTTCTAGCCATTAGCTCAGTTATATCAAAATGCAATTGTTCATGTTCTAATAACCACTGAGAAGTCTGTTTCTTAGATTTTGACTTAGACCAAGATAAATTTCGATAAAAATAACAAGGAATATCAAACTCTATCGAATGGTCTTTCTCTTCATATTCAAAGTAAATTTGGGTAAACGTTCTGGCTACGTAAATGGTGTCATTTTTATCTGGCTTTCCTTTGAAATCTTTCCAAGTCAATTTCCTGTCCGAATCCCAAACAATTCTATCTTCACTATTTGCCCTTTCACACTGGCTTCCCGAAAGAAGAGTAAAAAAAGTAAGACCTATTATTAAAATTCTTGTGGTCATTTCCATTCAATTATTCATTGTACTTAATATTGAGCGGCGTTCCATTATATTTCGTGGATATCGTTCCACGTCTTCTTTTTAGTTGACTAGCATCAATCCCTCCTTTTGTAATAAAATAATTGTAAAGTACAATTGTTCTATAGTCTGCCAATTGTCCAAAAGTAACACCTGAACTTGAATAATCATCCCATGTTGAAGATTCACTTCCGATTCCAACGGCAATATTCCCTACAATAGTTAAACTAAGATTCGGATTTTTTTGAAGAACTGTAGCTATTTGATCTAATCTGTTATAGTTCGTTCCACTCGTTATTTCCCAAAGTGCGTCTTTCCATCTAACTCCCACACTTGTATATCTCGTCTCCCCAGGCTCAAGGTCTCGTCCTAGAACACTTATCCTACCATTTGCATCATTGCTACTGCCATCGGCACCGCTGATTGTAGGTTTCTTATTTATTCCATCTGTTTTGACTTCCTGACCAGCTTGATCCTTACCAGGGTTTGGATCAATTCCATCATTGTTCAAATCAGTCTTGGGCGGTTCAGCTTTTGCTATTCTAGGTACATTACCGCCTAAATTTCTAGGAGACCCTTTTAATGTATAATGGTTTTCAACAGGTACATTATATTCCGCAGTTGTCGAAGTTCCATAAGTAAAGGTTTCGTTCCATTCGTTCTTTTCTGCATCATACTGATAGTCATGATTCGCTCCATGTTCATCATCGGGGTATTCAAATCTTACAATAGTACCATCTGCAACCTCTTTCATATTTCTTAAAGTCTCTTCACGCCTTCTCATTTCGCCTTTTTCACTGTGAGCATCTTTACCCTCTTTAGTAATAACTTTATCTGGTTCGCCTTCACTTGCTAAACCAAAAGGGTCTGTAAAATATATTGGGTTGTTATCAAAAGCGCAATACGGTGAAAGACTTGGGAACATATGCATTAATGGGTCAAGAGATTTCCATCGTCCTAAACGCGGATCATATTGCCTGAACTCAGTTGTATAACTATTCCCATCCCCTGAGACTTCTGCGTCTGCCTCCATTCCATTGAATAGATGTCTTGATTCATCTAGTCCAGAACTTCTACCAGGTTGCACCATCCCAAATGCGTAATAGTCAGCATACATGGTGATTACAGGCTCATAATTGCCGTCCGTTGAGTTCCATATCTTACGGTCGCTAATTGTGGCTAAGACATTGTTCAGGTGATTGGTCAACTCTGAACCCCTACACGCTTTTAAAACGCTTTTCTCAAAGGTCAGTTCTTTCTCAGTACTAACAATATTTAGTTCAGGTTTTTGGTGATATGTAAGTTTTAAACAGCCCAAAGATTTTGCTTCAAGTCAACTAAGTTATGAAAAAAACAAAATACTTTGATACTCTGATGTAAAAAAGAGGATTGAAATGATTAAAAAAGATTTACTTTAATGGGTGGAAGCTGTCCAGATCGTTTTGCAGGGTTTCAAAATCGCCTGTAAGATATTTTTCTGTACTGGCTATGTTTTTATGTCCTGCAAGGTGTTGGGTTTTTCTTAGTCCGTGAAGCTTTAACCAATGGGTAATTTTTGAGGTGCGTATTTGGGTAAAGTCTTTGTATTTTGGATGTAGTTTTTTTAGTGTAAGCGTAAGTTTTTCAAAATGATTGCGGTTTAGCATTATTGGATTGGCTTCTTTGTGTGCAAAGTGTTGCATTAAAACGCCTATTTGCAAGGCTTCAAGGGAAAGGGTTCTACCTGCTCCCTTTCGACTTGGTGCAACGGTTACGGTGGCTTTTCGCAGATCAAAATCAGAAGCGGTAAGATTTTCAATTTCCTTTACTTGTAGAGCTTGGTAAGCCATTAATGTAAGGGCAATGTAATAACCTCTTAAAAGTGTTTCTTGATCGGGATAAAAATGGATTTCTTTTGCACTTGGTTTGTATTCTTGTATGTGGTAATAGTAGGCATCACACAATAAATCCAGTTCATCAGGTGTAAAAATGGTGGTTAAAACCTTGCGTTGTGTTCCTCTAATTTTAATAAAATGGGTAATGTCTTTTGTACCGTATTCTTTGGCTAGAAAAGCATAATAGTTTTTGATTTTTTGCAGAATGCTGTTTTGTGTAGCGTTGCAGAGCCTGCGAGTTTCTTTTATGTGCTTAAGATAGTCCAAAAGGTCTTTTTTAGTAGCGTTGTGGGGCGTTCTGTCTTTTCTTGCTTCTAGCCATTTAGTGTACTTGTGTATTTCTCTTTCGTGCCGTGCTATTGTTTTAGCAATAATCTTTTTTTGCTGTAAAAACGCTTCAAAGTTCATTTTGATATTCGTTTAAAATGTGAGTATAAAGTTTTGTGCTTTCAAGTGTGCTGTGTCCTAAAAATCGGGCAATGCGTTCTATATCCATGCCGTTTTTGAGTAAATGCGTGGCAATGGAATGGCGCAAAGTGTGTGGACTTGGATTTTTAGCTTTTAAGCTTGGACAAGCGGAGTATTTTACAAGCAGATTAAGCGCCTCGGCAATAGTGTTTTTTCCAAAAGGATAAAGGTATTCAGGACGTTTTGTAAAGGTTCTGCGGTATTGATAAACATAAGTTTGCAAGTTTTCATATATTTTCCCACTCATGGGAACAAAGCGATCTTTGTAGTTCTTTCCCTGTCTTACGTGTATTATTCTTTGGTCAAAGTTTACATCATTTAGTTTTACATTCAAGGCTTCTGATCTTCTAAGGGCTAAACCATAACATAAATCAAGTACTAATTTTAAATTCATTTGTCGAGGTTCACGCATGGCAAAACTCATATTAGAGAAAGTCAGCGGTACGGTATTGTAAAGGGTTTGTATTTCCTTTTGGGTAAGTACTTGAATCGGATTTTGGCGAACTTGTTCTATTGTGTAACGTGTGGACGATGGTGTATTTTGTGCGCCTGTGTGGTGTAAAAACTCTAAAAATTTATCTACAGCTAAAAACCTTTGATTTAAATGAGACGTACTAAATGGCTGTTTTGTTCGCTCCCCTTTCTTACGCTCTAAATAAGCAAAGTAATCAAACACCATTTTAGAAGTCAGTAAACTAATTTTACTAATGCCTTTTTGTTCAAGCCACGTTAAAAAATCACTGATATAACGAGGAAAACCGTAAACGGTAGTATCTGCAAAACCAAGCGTTTGTAAATACTCTGCGTATGCTTTTGTGAGGGCTTTGTAACTGTTGTTTAACTTCGGGTTTTTCATTGTTTAGAGTTTTTTGTTTTTGTTGTCGTCCTACTGTCTTTTGTTTGTTTAGTAAGGGTTTTAGAGTTGGACACAGGCTTTTGGCTAACTGACCGAGTGCCTCGGCTGTCAGTTTCTTTTTTGTGCATTTTTTTGATTAAATCAAGGTTGGATTGTAACCCCTTTTCAATACGAGTTTGTACATCGGTTTGATTGCCAAATTGGGTGATCTTATAAATAAATCCCTCTCGGTGTTTATTTCCTCCTATTACTTGTATATAGCTGTATAGTTTTAGTTCTTGCAGGTATCTGTTTAAGGTTCTTGGATGGATGTTTTTTGCCTTTCTTATATCGAGTGTTGTAAATTGATTGGTTTGTGCCTCCTTTAAATACTTTTCAAGCCAGTTATAAAAACCTCGTACCGATGTGCTTAATTCATCTGCTCTACGAAACAGATTGTTTTTTAAAAGCTTAAAGGCAAGTTCTATATCATCAGGGTGCGTAAGTACATTTACTTCTCCTGTTTCCTCGTTTACTTGCTCGGTGCGTTGTTGTTGAAAGAAATAGGTAATTACTTCAATAAAGTTTAAGAGTAATAAAAGTGATTTTCTTGGGTGCGCTACATCTTCGGGCAGTTCTATAAGTGGAGCAAAAGGATTAATAACCTGAACGGGTTCAAGAGTTGTAACAACACTTTTTAAAAGCTGTTGAAGGTGCTTTATTTCCTCTTTGTTGATTAACCCCGCACATACTTTACGCTGATAATCCATAATTGCAAGATCTTGACTATGAGAATGGTTTAAATGAATCGTTAAAAACGGAAGTGGTAAGCTTTCATAGTTTTTATCAGGGTAAGCACAAGCCAGTAAACACAAATTTCCAGTTACTTCAAAAGTGGTGCTATGCATCATACCATCCTTATTTTTGGTGGCTCTAGTGTTGATTAATCTACCTTGTGTTTGAAGCGTGGATAAAGGTTGTAACATTTGTTTTGTCCATTCTAAATCCTCAATAAATAACGCTTTGTTGTTGATTTGGTGATTATCAAAATAATATAGAGAATTAGCACTTATTCGAGTGTGAAAGCTGTAAGCGTTTAAAGGCATACACTCACTTAATTTTTGTAATAAATAACTTTTTCCGATTCCCGATTTTGCTAAACAAATTACTGAAAACGGATTTGAGAACTTATGAGAACAGAGCGATAAAAACAAAATAATAGCGTTTTCATCTTCTCCCAAAATACCGATTTCATTAAGTGCTTTGGTGAGTTTAGAAAGTAGGTTTTTACTTTTCAAAAATTGGCGTGCGTTCTTTGCTTGCTGTTCACTTAGTTCAAATTCGGGGGCTACCTGCTTAGGATATTTTAACCGCTCTAGTTTATACTTTTCAAGTTCAGTAATAAAAGTGTGAACCGTTTTAGATACATCCAGTAGTTGAAGTTCCCACTTATCGCAAATGGTGCGGATTAATTTATCTGTTTGATTATCGTTGTATAAATCGAGTGTTGACCGCATGGGTGGATAATCTTTGTAGCTTATTCGAAGCGTACAAATCATTCTATCTACTTGTTGAATGTCTACACCGCCCAAAATGTCAATAGTAAATTGCTCGGTCTGTGCGGTGATAAAATGTGGACTGTGAACCTGTATCATATTTTCCTTTTTTAATGATTTCAAACCATAAAAAACGGAAAGATTAGACCAAGAAAGCAAATAAAGATATGAACACCAATGAAAGTCGAAAACCCTCATTCCCACCCCATTTCAAGGGATTTTTGAGGGTGGGTTGTGGAGTT
>Ga0114916_1000609_pt1 | contig 23160 bp, 17 predicted proteins | sample MalvirAntarct_66_FD_83501 | JGI IMG/M metagenome (GOLD analysis project Ga0114916, IMG submission 83501) | Marine viral communities from the Global Malaspina Expedition - Malaspina viral metaG Antarct_66 | ecosystem: Environmental > Aquatic > Marine > Oceanic | place: West Anvers Island... | reverse complement strand
TGATTTTTGTACTACACTACTAATCAAACCCTCAATAATATTTCCTTATTTTTACAAAAAACAAACACATGTCCAAAAATCATATCTTCATATCAATTGCGGCAATCTGCTTTCTTCTAATTAGTTGCGAACCTCAAAAAGAAACTACTGAAACCAAAACAGAAGAGTCTGTTGAAAAAGCTTCAATGGCTGAAATTGAGGAAGGGATAAAACAGCACATCAAAACGACAACAGAAAAGAATGATGGCTATTTCCCACTAAAAGATGATTCACTCGACTTAAATATGCGTCTGGTTCGTGTACATACGGAGTATTTGTCCAATTTAGGATCGGGAAGTTTTTTTGCATGTGTTGATTTAGCTTCTGAAAGTGGAGATGTTTACGATGTCGATTTTTTCCTTGAAGGTACCCCTGGATCAATGGAAGTTGTTCGAACGAGTATTCACAAACTGAATGGAAAGCCTTTTTACACTTGGAAACAGAATAAAAACGATAAAACATGGCATAAAGTCGCAGTTGAGCAAGCAGGGAATGAATTGCTAGGCGTGGTTGAAGGATCAGATGAGTTTGAATTTTATTATACAATCACGCTTCCTGAAATCGATGGCAAAGGAAAAATTTGGATTCCTACAGCTGCAACAGATGGTTTTCAAAATGTAGAAGTGCTTTCGATTGATACTCCAAGAAAAGAAAAGTATCTTAAAGATGATCAGTTTGGAAATCAAGTTATGTATTTGGAGCTCGATCAAAGTCAGAGTGGTGAAGAAATAGCTATTTCATATCATGTTAAACGGAAAGAAAAAGGTCCGTACAAAGCAGATAAAGATGTGAATCTGGAGCAATATTTAAAAGAAAACACATTAATTCCAGTAAACGATAAATTCAAGTCCATCGCCGAAGAAGCTATCGGAAACAAAACGGAAAATGATCGATTAATTCAAGCCAGAGCGCTCTACGATTACATAATCGACAGTATGAAATACATTAAAGACGGTTATTATGGTGAAGGAGATGCCGTTTACGCGTGTGATGCTCAAAGTGGAAATTGTAGCGAGTTTCATTCGTACTTCATCGCTTTAGCCAGATCAATCGGAATTCCCGCACGATTTGCAATTGGAGCTGCGATTCCTTCAGATAGAAATGAAGGAGGAATTGACGGTTACCATTGCTGGGCAGAATTCTATGCCGATGGAAAATGGTGGCCCGTGGATATCAGCGAAGCAAACAAATATACCGCGTTGGCAACATACTATTTCGGACATCATCCAGCGAATAGAGTAGAGCTTTCAAAAGGAAGAGATATTGAGTTTTCTCCAGGACCTGAATCAGGAGCGATTAACTTTTTAGCCTTTCCAATCATGGAGATCGATGGTTTGATCGTAAAGCCAAAAACGACATTTACCTTTAAAAGAAAAGTAGAAGCATAAAAAAACGCAGACCGACAATGTCAAAATCTGCGTTTAATTTTAAGTTTTTGGGTAACTAAGCAGGGTGCTCTTCGCTTCCTTCATCTGCTGGATGTTCTTCACCATCTGCTGGGTGTTCTTCCCCGTCAGCTGGATGCTCTGCATCATGATCGTGATCGTGATGCTCATCATCGAGATCGTGATGATCTTCACCATGTGCTTCAGTTTTCGTATCTTCTTCGTTGCTCTCCCCTTCATTACATGCGGTTAGACCAATAGTTAATACAAAAAACAGCATTACCATTAAACCTGTTTTTAATTTTTCTAATAATTTCATAATCTTATAGTTTTTCTTAAAAGTAGAAAAATATTGTGAAAATTCAGCCTTTTTTGATGTTTTTAAGACTATAAACTGATTCTTAAGGTTAAAAAAGTTTAATTGACTCCTAAAAACTAAATCTTTCCTTATTTTTAAGGAAAACACAATTTACAAACTTAGTTCATCGAAAATATTCAAACCGCATTTATCGAATGAACGACTGATAAAATCTAAATTATGGAAAACTCAAAAGGAGGAAAATGCCCGGTGATGCATGGGGCGAACACGGAAAAACAGGAAGATGTCATGGATTGGTGGCCAAAGTCACTAAACCTTGATATATTGCATCAACACGATACTAAAACTGATCCGCTTGGAAATGATTTTGATTACCAGGAAGAATTAAAAAAACTGGATGTAGAGGGTCTCAAAAAAGACATGCACGATTTGATGACCGATAGTCAGGACTGGTGGCCAGCCGATTGGGGGCATTATGGTGGGCTTATGATTCGTATGGCTTGGCACGCCGCTGGAACGTACAGAGTTTCTGACGGTCGAGGTGGCGGTGGAACAGGAAACCAACGTTTCGCTCCAATTAACTCGTGGCCAGATAATGTGAATCTTGATAAAGCACGACGTTTACTTTGGCCAATCAAAAAGAAATACGGCAATAAAGTGAGTTGGGCTGACTTGATTATTCTTGCAGGAACGATAGCTTATGAAAGCATGGGACTTAAAACGTATGGTTTCGCTTTTGGTCGCGAGGATATCTGGCACCCAGAAAAAGATGTAAACTGGGGAGCAGAAAAAGAATGGCTTGCACCAAGTGATGAACGTTATCAAAACGTAGAAAAGCCCGATACGATGGAAAATCCACTGGCGGCTGTCCAGATGGGATTGATTTATGTAAATCCAGAAGGAGTAAATGGTAAGCCTGACCCAATGAAGACTGCTGCACAAGTGCGTGAAACATTCAAAAGGATGGCCATGAATGATGAAGAAACAGTTGCGTTAACAGCAGGAGGTCATACCGTTGGAAAAACGCATGGAAATGGAGACGATGCTAAATTGGGCCCTGAACCTGAAGCTGCGGATGTTGATTCACAAGGTCTTGGATGGGCGAATCCACATAAGTCTGGAAAAGGACGGTATACAGTAACCAGTGGATTAGAAGGAGCTTGGACAACTCATCCTACAAAATGGGATAATGGATTTTTTGAAATGTTATTCAACCATGAATGGAAATCTGTCAAGAGTCCAGCTGGAGCTTTTCAATGGGAACCAGTGGATATTAAGGAAGAAGATATGCCTGTGGATGTCGAAGATTTAAAAACAAGACAGAACCCAATGATGACTGATGCCGACATGGCAATGAAGGTCGATCCAAAGTATAGAGAGATTTCACTTCGATTTAAAGATGATTTTGATGCTTTAACCGATGCTTTTGCTCGTGCGTGGTTTAAGCTAACACACCGCGATATGGGGCCGAAAGACCGTTGGTTTGGTCCAGACATTCCTGAAGAAGATTTGATTTGGCAAGATCCAGTTCCTAAAGGAAAGAAAGATTATGACGTTAAGGCAGTGAAAAACAAGATTTCAAATACGAGTCTTACAATAGGAGAAATGGTGAGTACAGCCTGGGACAGTGCAAAAACTTTCCGTGGATCTGATTTTCGTGGAGGAGCAAATGGTGCACGTATTCGACTTTCACCACAAAAAGATTGGGAAACGAATGAACCAAAGCGCTTATCAAAAGTATTAGCTGTTTTAGATCCTATTGCTAAGGAATTTGATATCAGTATTGCTGATGTAATTGTGTTAGCAGGAAGTGTTGGAATAGAGAAAGCTGCGAAAAATGCAGGTTTTGATATTGAAGTACCATTCTCTCCTGGACGTGGTGATGCTACTGCAGAAATGACTGATGAAGCGTCTTTCGAATATCTTGAACCTTTGGGAGATGCATATAGAAATTTTGTAAAAGAAGGTTGCGACATTAAACCAGAAGAGAACTTGTTGGATCGAACACAGCTTTTAGGTTTAACGGCTCCAGAAATGACTGTTCTGATTGGTGGAATGCGCGTTTTGGGGACCAATCATGGAGACACAAAACACGGTCAGTTCACAAATAACGTTGGCGCATTGACGAATGATTTCTTCGTCAATCTGACAGATATGAATTACTCTTGGCGTCCAGCTGGTAAAAACACATACAACATTATCGATCGTGAAAAAGACCATAAAAAATGGACTGCTACACGCGTTGATTTAGTCTTGGGATCGAATTCTATTCTTCGCGCTTATTCTGAGTTCTACGCACAAGACGACAATAAAGAGCGTTTTGTAAAAGATTTTGTGAAAGCCTGGACGAAAGTGATGGATGCAGATCGGTTTGATTTGAAAAAATAGTTGAGAGCTAAAGTGTCCTCCCCCTTAATCCCCCTCCAAAGGGGGAGATGGCACTACCTCCGATTTATTATAAAAAAATAAAAAGAAGAAATGCCAATTTAAAACGAAGGTTTTTGAAAATAAAAATAGTGTGTTCCTATACGCTTCCCTCTTTGGAGGGGGACACAGGGGGAGGATGACCAAAGCGAGATGTTCTTTAAGCAGAAACAGTAATTATCTTTTCCACGAAATCCACATCTTACTAACAATTTGATAATCGGGGCAAATAAAACCCTATTTTTGCAAAAAGGAAATCAAAATGCAAGTCTTAGACGGGAAATCCACATCGGTAGCGATACGAGAAGAATTATCTCAAGCAGTTCAACAGCGCAAATCACAAAACAAAAAAATCCCACACCTCGTGGCAGTTTTAGTCGGAAACGACGGTGGTTCTCTGACTTATGTCGGAGCGAAAGTGAGAGCTTGTAAAGAAATTGGTTTTGAAAGTACTCTCATTCATCTGGAAGATACAATCACTGAAAAGGAATTACTCGATAAAGTAGATGAGTTAAACAACGACGATGAGGTAGATGGATTCATTGTTCAGTTACCACTCCCAAAACACATCGATGAGAAAAAAATCACTTTGGCGATTGATCCCAAAAAAGACGTCGATGGTTTTCATCCTGTGAATTTAGGAAACATGGTCTTGGATTTACCTGGATTTCTACCAGCTACACCTGCAGGAATGTTGGAACTTTTTAGACGTTACGATATTGAAACTTCAGGAAAACATTGTGTAGTGATTGGTCGTTCGCATATCGTAGGTTCACCTATGAGTATAATGATGGGTAGAAATACAACTCCCGGAAACTGCACAGTTACACTGACACATTCAAGAACAAAAAACCTAAAAGAAATCACACTTCAAGCAGACATCATTATCACAGCCATTGGAAAACCCGGCTTTTTAACCGCTGATATGGTAAAAGAAGGAGTGGTAATCATGGATGTCGGAATCACTAGAGTAGAGGACGCTTCTAAAAAATCAGGCTATCGCTTACGCGGAGATGTAGATTTCGATAACGTCGCTCCAAAAACGTCTTACATAACGCCTGTACCAGGAGGAGTTGGACCGATGACCATTGTTTCTTTGATGATGAATACATTGAAGGCGATGGAATTGAATGGTAAATAGATCTTTTAGTGACCAGTGACGAGAGACATCAAATCGCAAGCGATTTTTAGTGACGAATTCGTAGGGCGTGATTTATACGCAGGGAAGCCAATAAGGTGCAAAGTTAGCAAGGATTTAACATCACATTATTTGATTTTCAAGATTTAATGCCACCCAACAATTTGAGGAATTCTTTAAATTCGCCAACTTCACGCCGCACCATTTTTAAACAAAATGCGATAATTTGTATCATTTACCGAAATCGTTGTCACAGGTGAGAACTGATTCACGTCCTAAAATCGCCCATCAAATTCGTCACTAAGACTGGCTCGTCCAGACGATGTCACTCGTCACTCGTCACTAAAAGGAGTTCTTCCTGAATAAACTCAGCCAATTCACTAATATTCTTCCGTGAAAAATCAAAAGTTACCCCAGCCGTTTTATAAATCTCAGGAATTGATTTAGTATAACCCAACGATAGCGCATTTTTATAATCCTCAATCGCTTTTTTGAAGTCAGACTTACTGTTTTTCCAAACCGCAAGCGCTCCCAATTGTGCCATTCCGTATTCGATGTAATAAAAAGGGACTTCGAATAAATGTAATTGTCGTTGCCAAGTATTTTCTCTTACAGATTCATATCCCGACCAATCAGTAACTCCAGTGCCGTAATCTTCTAGAATCTGCGTCCATTTTTCTTTTCTTTCAGCTACCGAGTGATTTGGGTTTTCGTAAATCCAGTGTTGGAATTCGTCAATTGTCGCTACCCAAGGAAGGATTTTCAAAATCGTTTCGAGTTGTTCAATTTTTGCACGAGTTAAGTCTTCTTCATTGTCGTAAAAGTCTTGCCAGTAATCCATCGTCAATAACTCCATACTCATTGAGGATAGCTCTGCGACTTCGGAAGGCAAACTTTGAAATCCAGTCAATTCCAAATCGCGATTCAGAAAAGAATGAATAGCATGACCACCTTCATGTACCATTGTGATTAAATCTCGATGAGATCCAACAGCATTCATAAAAATAAATGGTACACCAATCTCGTATAATGGATAATTGTAACCACCCGGCGATTTCCCGTCTTTTGACTCTAAATCCAAATGACCAAGTTCTTCCATCGTAGTTAAACAATCTCCAAAAAACGGATCGATTTTATTAAAAATAGAAACTGTTTTATCGAGCAATTCTTGACCTGTTTCAAAAGGTTTAAGCGGTTTTCTACCTTTTGGATCGACTTCTCCATCCCAAGGCTTGAGTTTATCTTTGCCTAAATCTTTGGCTTGTTTCTCACTGATTTTCTTCACCAAAGGAACAATTTCTTCCTTTATGGATTTATGGAAATCAAAACAATCCTCTTTAGTATAGTCGAAACGACCTAAAGACTCAAATTTATAATCTCGATAATTATCAAAGCCAGCGTTTGTGGCTATTTTATGACGGATTTGAATGAGTTCAGAAAATAAATTGTCCAGTGCTTCAACATCCTGACTTCTGCGAGCAGCCATTTTTTCAAAAACTTCTTTTCGAAGGGCTTCATCGTTTTCTTTAAGCAGAGTCGCCGCTTTTTGCATAGTGATTTGCTTTCCATCGTGTTCGATAGATTGCGCACCACTTATTGCACTAAATTCTTGACTTTTTTCTGCCATTTCAGCTTCTAAAGGGATGTTTTCCTCGCGAAATAGCTTAATTGCTGTGTCTACAGTTCGAAAAAGAATCTTGTAAGCTTCATCATTAAACTCTTTTTTAAATGGAGATTCAGAAAGCTTTTTGTTTAAACGAAAACTGTATGGAGCTAACTTGGGTTGAATCTCTTTTACAAAAAAGGTGTAATCTTTAGCAAGATCTTCATCTTTTGTGTTGATCGTCATTTTAATGTAGCGCCAGGCAAAATTTTCTTCCAGAACTGCTTCCAACTCACTTTGGTCGAGAAGCCATTGTTTAAAATCTTCTTTTGAAGAAATTTCTCGTTGTTCTAATGCTATAAAATATTGCTCTACATCTTCCCATTTTTCAATATTAAACTCTTTGGGAAGAAATGTTCTTTCGGGACGCTCTATTTGCATAAAATGACGTTCTGTATAATTTAATTACTTCTTTTTTGTTGCTGTTTGCTTTGTATTTGCAGACTGTTTCCCCGAAGTTTTAGGAGCTGTTTTTTTTGCTGCAGGCTTCTTCTTAGGAGTCGCTTTTTTATCAGCGGGCTTTTTTGCTGCAGCCTTTTTAGCTGGTGCTTTTTTAGCATCTTTTTCTTCAGAATCCTTTTTAGCTTCTTTCTTAGCTGGAGCCTTTTTCTCATCTTCTTTTTCTTCAACTTTTAGCGCATCTGCTTTGTGAAGAATGTTGTACCACTGAAAGAGTTTTTTGATATCTGATGAGTAGACGCGATCTTCATCATAATTTGGAAGAACCTCGGATAAATAATCCGTTAATTTATTTAAGCTCTCTTTATGAGAAAGTACGGCACCCCCTTTTTCTTTATCGTAAATCGCTTGATATACTTCCGCTAAGGGCTTGTCTTCTTCATACGTGTAGATACTGATGTCCTCCAATGCTGAAATACGATCGGTCGAATATGCAGGCACCCTTTTGCCATCAACTAGTGATTCTACAATAATGTTGTTCTTCGCTTGAGCAACAACTTTAAATAATCCAGGTTTCCCTGAGATAGAAATAATTCCTGATAAATCCATATCTGTGTTTTCGTTTTATAACCTCAAAAATAGAAAGAATCGTGAAAGTCTACTATTCTTTGAAAAACTTAATTGTTTTCACTCCTCTTTTTGTTGTTAATTGTATTAAATAAGCCCCTGTTGAAAGGGGACTTACATCAATTTTATGTTGATGGCTGTTAATGCCTTTTTGGTAAACTAGTTTTCCCTCTACTGAATGAATCTTAATCAACTCGAGCATATTATCTTCCGATTCAATAGTTAAATGACTTGTTGCCGGATTTGGATACACTTTTATTTCAGTCATTCCTTCCTCAGATAAGTTTAACGTCCAGTAAATTGCATTTGAAAAACTGGAGCAACCATCTTGACCAGTTATTGCAACACTATAATAACCTTCTCCAGTTGGATACGTCACTTGATTTGTCTCTCCTGTTATTGGGATGTCATTTAAAAACCACTGATAATTAGGGCCGTTAGTTGAAATCAAACTTGCCCCCATTATTGAAATAACAGGATTGTCTAATGGACTCCCTTGTGTTATTTCTATTGTATCTGAATAAATATAGCAATCTTGACCATTTGTTCCTGATAATGAAATTATTTCTGGTTGTGTTATTGTCACAGAAGGAGTGTTTAATCCATTGCTCCAATTGTAATTGTTCAGAGGTTGGTTCGGTGAAACTGTAATTGGTGTTTGACAAATGACTGTGTCTCCAATAATTGAAAGGTTGCCATTCGTTCGTTTCATCAATTCAAATGCATCGACCTTTCCATAACCAAATGCGAAATTAGGAGTAACTCCTGTAATTGAATCAATCTGCGCTGAGTTGATTAGATCATCTTTAAAGTCACTCCAAGAGCTATTTCCACAACGTTCTAAATATAAAGCAGCAATTCCCGCAACGGTTGGAGACGCCATTGACGTTCCTCCATTACGAACGTGAAATCCTCCTACGTCTATTAAACTATTATAGGACGGGTTGTTTAAAATCCACATGGGACCACTTGCTAATGTTACGTCACCAGAGGCGGTGATGTCTGGTTTAATAATACTTTTTCGAGTAGGTCCTTTACTCGAAGATGGAGCCAAGTGTCCCGGAGGAGTCATATCAGTGGCAGGGTAGTACTGATTACCATTATTATCAATGTGTCCAAGTCGATTTCTTAAGTTTCCTACAGAAATTACTTTAGGTGAACAATTCCAAGAGGTTACAATGCTTTGTAAAGAGTCGGGTAAAACGTAGTGTTGAATAGGAGGGAAAGTTAAAGAGTTTGGGATATTACTAACAATATGATTCCCTCCAAGTTCTTGACCACTCCACAAATCGTATTTTCCATTTCCTGTTGTAGAAAATCTATAATTATACAAGGTTGAATCTACATTTGTGAAAATACCGAGCATGTGAAAATTCCCATTCACATATTCAGTATTTATTTCCAGGGTTGCTAGCTGATCGCCATTTGAATTTCTCAATGTATCGTAAACAGTGTTGTTAATGTTATCAGAAGTATGTCTAAAAACTGTGGAGGCTCTATCGTCATAAGAACCGCTTGGTAAATTTGCTCCAAGAGAGTAGTGGAAATCTGCATCAGAAACATCAGTCCACAAATCGAAAAAAATAGAATTTTGACCAAATATCGCGCTTGAATTTGGATTGTTTTTGAACCATAAAAAACTAGTATCGCTGGTAATGTAGTTCTGGGCATGATAAGGTGATAACCCACCTGAATTTCCTGCAGCACAAATAACCAAACGACCATTTTTTTCATCTAATAGGAAGTCTATCAGTTGGGCTGCTGGATCTGTTGCATCGTGACTACCAAAATAAGAACCAACGCTTAAATTAACTATAGCGGGTCTGTTAAGACTATCTGCTACTCTGAAAATATAATCGCAAGCATCCGAAACGGTAAGAGACCAATTGGGAAGACTAAAATTAGTTTCGACAATAATCAAATCTGCTTCTGGAGCCATGCCCTTATTTTTTCCATTTGCACTGCCGTTGCCAGCAGCAATTCCAGTAACCGTTGTACCGTGCCCAGTTGTTTCTTCGTTACTTGTAATTGTTCCGTCATTAATTTGATTTTCATACCAAATTTGACCATAATTAAAAGGAGCGGGTGACTGACTTGGGTTTGTGATGGAATGATCCCAATATCTTAAAACTCGTGTATTACCGGAAGCATCTATGAAATCTGGATGCGTATGGTCGAGTCCTTGGTCTACAATGCCAATGATTACATTTTCACCTGTATAACTTGCAGTTAAGGGGGCATCTCCATTATGAACTTGATTAACATTATGAAGAACTCTAGCTGTGTCATCCAATGCAACGGGTGGACTAAATTCAATATAAATGTTGGATAATTTTTCTTCCTTAATTTGTTTTTGGATCCAATCAGTTGACGCTGAAAAAAAGATCCAGTTTTCAGTAATTCGTTTTATTTCTATTTCATTTTCTTTTAGAAGTTTGATGTTTTGAGATGTGTTCTCTAATGAAAATGGTATGTTTCCAAATGAATCTTTTTCAGAAATACCTTCTAGACCAAACTTTTGTCCAAAAAGAATATTTGTCAAAAGGATAAATAACAAAGAAAAAATGTATTTTTGGAATACCATTTGTATAAGGATTTAACGATTTAACGACATAATACGTTATTTCATGTAATAAATATCGTAAATTTCATTGATTTTCTCAATTTTTACGACTTAATATAACAATTTAATTTTCAAATATGAAAAGAATAATTCTAAAACTAATTTTGCCTGCGCTTATTGGAGCTTATTTTTCAACTGCTTTTGCACAAGTTGATGAAGACGTTTTGAACTGGTATAATACCAAGAAGACAGGGATGAGTACTGATAAGGCATACAAGAAGCTTAAAAAAGTAACTCCAGACACAGTGATTGTTGCGATTATTGATTCAGGAATTGATATCGAACACGAAGATTTACAAGGGAAGATTTGGACAAATACCAAAGAAATCCCAGGTAACGGAATAGATGATGATAACAATGGTTATGTAGATGATATACATGGCTGGAACTTTTTGGGAAACAAAAATGGCGAAAATCAAGGGCCTGCTCGACTGGAAGTAACGCGAATTTATGCTAAATTAAAGCCGCGTTTTGAAAACGTTGAAGCTTCAGATGTTTCTAATGAAGATCGTAAAGACTATGAATTATATTTAGAGACGAAGAAAGCGGTTGAAGATAATATTGAAAATTATGAGGCTACCATTGAACAACTTGAGCAGTTTAAGGATCAGATGCTTCCAATGCTTCCTGGAATGATTGGAAATATGCTTGGAAAAGAAGATTATACTGAAGAAGATCTTGAAGAGTGGGAGCCAGAAGATGCTCAAGGAAAACAAATGAAGAGAATTGGTCTTCAGTTGTTGTCAGGTGACTTAACAGAGAAGGTGATTGAGAAACAAATTGAACAAGTTCAAGGTATGTTAGATCACCACCATAATCCCGACTATGATGATAGAAGCTTGATTGGTGATGATCCTTACGATATGACGGATACTGATTATGGAAACAATGATGTTGAAGGTCCTGATGCTCTTCACGGAACACATGTTGGAGGAATAGTAGCAGCTACCCGAGGAAATGAGCTTGGAGGTGATGGTGTTGCAGATAACGTGTTACTAATGTCTTTGCGAGCAGTTCCAGATGGAGATGAGTTTGATAAAGATATTGCTTTAGCTATTCGATACGCTGTTGATAATGGAGCGAAAGTAATCAATGGCTCTTTCGGAAAGTCCTATAGCCCGATGGCTAAAGAGGTTCACGATGCTATTTTATATGCTCAAGAAAATGATGTTTTATTTGTTCATGCAGCTGGTAACTCATCTGAGAACTTAGCGGAGAACGATAACTTCCCAACTAGTATGTACTCTTTTCAACAAGAACCGTTTACTCATATGCTAACGATTGGTGCATCGACAAGAAGACATAAAGAGGAACTTCCAGCAGTCTTTTCAAATTATGGGCAGAAAGAAGTTGATGTTTTTGCTCCTGGAGCAGAGATTTACAACACTGTTCCAGATAATGAATATCAAGAATTGCAGGGTACTTCAATGGCTTCTCCAATGGTTGCTGGTGTAGCTGCTTTATTGAAAGGGTATTATCCAGTTTTGACAATGAAAGAAGTTCGTCAAATTATTTTAGACACTGTAGATGACTTCGCTGACACAGATCAGAAGTTGCCTGGAGGAGATGAAATGGTTAAATTTGGAACACTTTCGACTACAGGAGGAGTTGTTAATGTTAAATCAGCTGTTAAAGCTGCTAAGAAATTGGCAAAAGAAAAGTCAAAATAGAATTTTAATATGTTTTTAAAAAAGGGTGTTCGTTTTTATGGGCACCCTTTTTGATATAATTGAATTATGAAGTTATTTGTACTCTTATCTGTTTTTTTTCTTTTTGTTCATTCTGATATTTATGCTCAAAAAGTTTTCCCTTATCTTGATAACCTGGAGTATCTGAAGAGCTTTCATAATGGTCAGTCATATCAAATTGATTACTTAAGACCTGTTGATGTAACCTATTCAGAAGAGGTTGTAGCATATATTGATAATAAAAACGACTTTTTTATCTATGATGGAGTTAAAAAAGAAAAAATGACAGGAATGGCAAACGGCTATCAAGTTGGAATAAACATAGTGGCCTGGAACACTGGTCCGATAGTTTCAATTTGGGATGACGGAAGAAAACAAACTATAACTCAGTTCGGTAGGAATTATGAAGTGAGTGATAGTCTAGTGGTTTTTGAGGATTTAAGAGATAATGCAATCAAAGTATATTATAAAGACAGTATTTATGACTTATATTATAGTATAGGAAATCTGCGTTTTCCTGAGCATATAGGCAGTAATAGCGTTGGGTTTACAGGCAACGGTGATGTACAATATGCATTTATCGCGGGAAAAATAATTGAAATAGGTGTAATTAATGATGAAATGAATTTTGAAGCTGGAGCAAATCTAGTAGCCTTTAACGATCCCTTTCACCAGTCTTTTGCAGTTGCTTTTTCAAATGAAATATTAGATGTAGAACCAATAATGGTTAATGACTACAAAGCGGGTTATGATTTAGTGGCTTATCGTGACAGAAACCTAAACTTAAAAGGGTATATCAATCATGAATTAGTTAACTTAAGTAGTTATTCTGCGTCTTTTTACGATGTATTTAGAGATATGATTGTTTGGGCAGAGAACGGCATGTTCTACGCTTTTTACGGAGGTCGAAAATATGAATTAGCAAACTATATTCCCTCTGAGTACAAAATGAGAAATGGAATTGTCGCGTTTAGAAATTTGAACGGAGGCGTTTCTGTTTTTTATAATGAAAAAGTTGAAATTGTGAGTAATCTGACCAACGCAGAATTTGAAGTTAATGGGAACACTGTAAAAGTTAAAGTGAACCGAGGTAATTATATTTTCTTTCAAAATGGAGAAACTTATCATATATAGTTGCTAATTGACCTGCCTCTAAATATTTAGATTAACTGTTATTATTACATTTATATTCACAGTTCCATAATATTCCATTATATTTATTTGAAATTTTATTGTTGTAAGGTTCAGTTTTCGCTTGCGACAAAATGCAGTAATTTCTTTTGAAACTAACGAATGGAGCATATAGTAATAATTGGCAATGGTATTTCTGGTGTAACTGCCGCGCGGCATATTCGTAAAAATTCGGATAAACGAATTACTATTATTTCTTCTGAAACTAAATATTTCTTTTCAAGAACGGCTTTGATGTATGTTTATATGGGACACATGCCCTTTAAAGATACGCAACCATACGAACCTCATTTTTGGAAAAAAAACAGAATTGAACTCGTTCAGGATGTTGTTCTTTCAATTGATTATGATAAAAAAGAACTTTCCTTAAAAGAAACTTTACCTATTCAATATGATAAACTTATTTTGGGCGTAGGCTCTAAACCGAATAAATTTGGATGGAAAGGAGAAGATCTTTCTGGTGTGCAAGGGTTATATTCTAAGCAGGATCTGGATATGATGGAAGAAAACACCAAGGGTATTACAGATGCTGTAATCGTTGGAGGAGGACTTATTGGTGTTGAGATGGCGGAAATGTTATTGACTCGAAATATTAAGGTTACTTTTTTAATACGAGAAAGTCGTTTTTGGGGATTAGTACTGCCTTTAGAGGATGGTTTGATGGTTAAAAAACAATTGGAAAAACACCACGGTTTAACATTGCGTTTCGAAGAAGAACTTGAAGAAATTGTTCCTGATGAGACCATGACTGCAAAGGAAGTAATCACTAAAAGTGGAGAGCACATCCCTTGTCAATTCGTTGGTCTTACTGCTGGTGTCCATCCAAATGTTGATTTTTTAAGAGGAAATAAGTTGGAGATTGACAAAGGAATTTTAGTAAATTCAGACCTTTCGACTAACATTCCAGATGTATATGCCATCGGTGATTGTGCCCAATTTAAAGAACCCTACGGTGAAAGAAAGTCAATTGAACAAGTCTGGTATACGGCAAGAATGATGGGCGAGACAGTAGCATTAACAATTACAGGAACTCCCACCGATTATAAACCTGGTGTTTGGTTTAACTCTGCTAAGTTTTTTGACTTAGAATATCAAACGTATGGATGGGTGTGGAATGAACTGAAAGAAGATGAGGAAGAGTTTATCTGGAAAAATGAAGAGAAAGACTTACTACTTCACTTTGTTTTTGATAAGAAGTCACATGCCTTAAAAGGAGTAAATACTTTTGGAATAAGACTTAGACACGAACTGTTTGATAAGTGGATAAAGGAAAAATATTCCATTGAAGAGGTTATAAAAAACTTGAGAATCGCAAATTTTGATCCCGAATTTTTTAAAAGTTATGAGAAGGAAATTGTGTCGGAATTTAATACTAAGTTTTCGTCTAATATTCAGTTAGCTAAAAATAAATGGTGGAAAAAAGCATTGAATCTATAATTAAAGATTAAAATATAACAACAAATATGTCTACGATAAATCATTCAATATCAGGAGATACTACTACTTTAAATGTGCAACAAAAATTGGGCGCTGCTATTGGGGTTTTAGGACTGATTATATTGTTGTTGGCTTCCTTCAATGTTAACTTTCAGCCGCTCTGGCTTTGGTTAATTGTGGCTTTAGGTTCAATCGCTGGAGGAATAACATGGTACACTCATGCAACGTATAAAAATCGACCTGCTGGTATAAAGAATGACGGAGCTTTTTTCAGATCGCTGACATCAAGAGGTCTTTGGGGTTATGTGGTTGGTGTTTCACTTACCAGTTTTTACATAATTCTTTATTTTTATCCTGAGTATTTGGGTTTGATAAAAGGCGAACCTAATACAGGTGTTATTGCTCTTTTTGATCCATTGAGTTACGCTCTAAGCGGAAATCCAGCAAGTCAATGGTTTGTTTATGGTGTTCTCTATACGATTGCAATTTTATTTTTTGGTATCAAATTCATAATAAAGTACCGACATAGTAAATATCATTTGATCCGGACTATATCAGTAATGTTTTTTCAGTTGGGATTTGCATTTTTGATACCAGAACTTATGGCTCGTTTGAATGAGGGTTCGATGAATCTGCCTTACTATGATTTGAAAAATATCTGGCCATTAAACTATTATAATTTTGATCAGTATCGGGTAGATGGAATGATTAACTCAGGAGCCATAGGCCTTGCATTATTGATTTTTGGGGTTGCTTCAATTTTTATTATTACTCCGATACTAACTTATTTCTACGGTAAAAGATGGTATTGCTCGTGGGTTTGCGGATGTGGTGGATTGGCTGAAACGGCTGGAGATTCTTTTCGTCATTTAAGTGATAATTCATTACGCGCCTGGAAGATCGAAAGATGGTTAGTTCATTCAGTGGTAGTTTTTGTGACTGTTATGACTACTGCCGTTATATATTCATATCTAGGAGATGATACTTCAAAATATTGGTTCACCAAATCGACCTTCCTTCTTTTTGTTGGTGGAATCTTAACGTTGGTTTTTGCCCTAGTTTTCATTTTTAAAAGACACAAGCTACAAAAAGATGCCAAATATGGTGCAATTGGTTTCTTTGTAGTTATCATAGCCTTGATTGGAATGCATTTTTTCTCTGATACAGAGAATGTATTTCTGGTTGAAAGCAGCTCGTTAAAAAAATGGTATGGATTTCTAATTGGAGCTATATTTTCTGGAGTTGTTGGAACAGGCTTTTATCCTATTTTTGGTAATAGAGTTTGGTGTAGATTTGGTTGTCCGATGGCGGCTGTATTAGGCTTCCAGCAAAAGTTGTTTTCTAAGTTCAGAATAACAACCAACGGAGGACAGTGTATTTCTTGTGGGAATTGTTCTACTTACTGCGAAATGGGAATTGACGTGCGTTCTTATGCTCAGAAAGGTCAGAATATTGTTCGATCATCTTGTGTTGGCTGTGGTGTTTGTTCATCGGTTTGTCCTAGAGGAGTGTTGAAACTTGAAAATGGACCAGTAGATGGTCGTGTGGATGACAATCCTATTATAATCGGTAATGATGGCGCACCAAAATTGCGTTAAAATAGATTTTCTTGGAATTTTTCTAGGGGAAACCCTGATAAGCACAATATTTTAAGCGTTTACTTTTGTCAAGTAACTCATTTAAACTTAAAATATTATGAAATTAAATCAAGTTTTAATCTTAGCCTTTAGCGTAATGCTTGCCTTAGCATGTAAAAAAGAAGGATGTACAGATCAAAATGCATCAAATTATAACCCAGAAGCTGAAAACGATGATGGTTCTTGTGTTTATGATGGAACTGGAGGCTCCGGAGGGACTGTCGGAACTGTAGAAAACCTTTCTGGAACTACGAGTACACCCTTAACTGTGGAGAACATTAGTACAGACCCAAGTGTCACAGAGTATATAGTAGATGGACACTGGAATATTGAATCTGCAGTAACAATTGAACCAGGCGTTAGAATAATGATGAAGTCTGGAGCGAGGATAACTGTTGCCGCGAATGGCTCATTAAATGCATCAGGAACTGCATCAGAGAATATATATTTTGTTGGAGAGCAAGACGTAGAAGGATACTGGCAATATATCAGATTCTATGGTTCTAATAATCCAAATAATGCATTAAAGCATGTAGTTGTAAAAAATGCTGGTAGTAATTCAAGCTGGGACGGTGCTGTTTATCTTTATCAAAACTCACGTTTAGTTCTACAGAATTCAAATATTACAAAAAGTGCATCTTACGGTCTTTTAGTATATAGCGCAGATGCAAAACTTATCGATTTTCAAAACAATTTCTTTGATGACTGTACAGCTGCTCCAATAAAGGTTAACAACCTTACTCAAGCGGCTTCATTGGATGTTAACACTGATTTTGTCGGAAACAATGGATATAATTGGGTAGAAGTATCTGGAGGTAATGTAAATGAAGATATTACTGTAAAAAACCTACAAGGTCCTATTTATTGCACAGGGGCAATGGACATTAATAATAACGTTATTATATTACCTGGTACCGAAATTAGGATGGCTGCTGGATCGGATATTACAGTTCAGAGTACGGGGTCGTTATATGCTGTAGGTACTGCTTCGGAGAGAATTAAGTTCATAGGAAATAATGAAGTTCAGGGAGCTTTTGAGTTTATTCTTTTTTATAATTCTAACTCAGCACAGAATGAATTTCAATATGTCGATGTTAGTTATGGTGGAGCGAACAATAGCTGGGATGCTAATATTTACCTTTATCAAAACACGACTTTTAAAATGGGTAATTCCAGTTCAAACTATAGTCAAACCAATGGTGTGACAGGGTCAGCTTCTGCAACTTTTGTCGACTTAGGTGGAAATACTTATACTGGTAATGCTGGAATAGATAACTCTTATTAATATTTCATATAATGAAAAGGTTAATAATACTGATTGTTCTTTTTGCCTCTGTACATAGCTTGCCAGGAGTTAATGATGCTAGAGCTCAAGCATATACAAGTGGCAAGCTATATGTAAATGCAGGTGTTAGTTTTATTTATAACGGATATCGACCTAATAGTTTGTGGTATTGGAATAATTATAAATATTCTTTTACGCCTCCTTTAATCTTAAGTGTTGAGAAAGGAATTACAGATTTATTCAGCGCGGGTGTCTATGCAACTCATCGAAGTTATTCTTGGAGCTACACTACAGAGCTTGGCGAATATGAGAACAGTCATACTAGAATGTCATTTGGTGGTAGATTTTCATTTCATTATGCGGACCTCATGAATGAACTATTAGATATTGGTATACCAACGGATAAAGTAGATTTGTACTTAACAGGTATTCTGGGATTAAATGTTCACAAACATTCAGATAAAGAACCTTCAATTAGGAGAACAACGAGAGACTATGGTTTTTTCATAGGCCCTATTTTAGGGGCGAGATATATGCTTTCAAATAATTTCGGTGTGTATATTGAAGGAGGCCGTGGTAGTTTAGGAGCAGCTAACTTGGGTATTACAATTAAATTATAGTTAACTCTAAAAACTATACAATGTTAAAATGACGTAATTCCGCTGGGAGTGCGTCATTTTTCATTATTTTTGATAATCTAACTATTACACTCACTGATGTTAGCGAAAATCTTAGCCTTACTAATTTTTTTAGGCTCGTTTCATATTTGTGCTCAAAAGCCCTTCGCCGAGGACTCTGTTTTAATTGAAAATCAAACGACTTATTTTCTAAGAAAAAAAGAGATCATAAAAGATGAAAGTGCTTTACTAGATTCATTAAGTAAAAATGTTTCAAACCTAGATGATGAGAAGATTAATGATTTTCTGAAGTATCAGGGAGCTAAATACTATTATTTGAAGGGTATGCTTTCAAAAGCTTTAACCTTGGCTGACGAGGCATTAAATGATAACTATGAAGATGAATCGAAGGATGCTAAATTCCATAATTTAAAAGGAATTATTCTTACTTTAAAAAAGCAATTCGAACCTGCAATTTCCAGCTATCTAAATGCTGTGAAAGGTTATCAAAATGAAGGAAATGTAATTAAAGAACACGTTGTCTATAATAATATCGCAAATATTTATTTAGCCCTAGGTGATTTTGAGCAGTCTTATTATTTCATATCAAAGTGTTTTAATGAGATAGGTAAACATCCAGAGAATGTAAATTATCTCACGATGTTGGGGATTCTAACAATTTGCGAAAACAATTTGCAAAAACTTGATGATGCTAAAAACCACTTGAATGAGTTGATCCCTAAAGTTGATACCTCCAACAACATCTTAGCTAAAGTAATTGCTTATTATGCACAATCAGAATATCGCTTCAAGAATGATGATTATTTACAGGCTATTAGACCAGCAGAGAAATCGATCATGTTGAGTGAGAAGTTTGGATTAGATCAATATGTTTTAATCGGAAATACTTTATTAATGGGGGTTTATAATGAACTAGGTGATTACAAAAAAAGTCTAGTTCATGGCCTAGAAGCCCTCCATTATTTGAAAACCTCTAAAAACAAGTCAGCTAAACATTCAATATTTCAAGGGCTTTCGATAGCATATGCAGAGCAAAATGATTTTAAAAAAGCTTACTTCTATCAAAAATCAGCTGATTCACTTCGGTCAATTGACAGGAAAATAAAAACTAGATCAAAATTAGATAGTTTGCTTGTGGCCTTTGAAACCAGTGAAGCTCAGAATGAGGTCTTGCGAAAAGAAATTCAAATAAAAGCTAAAGACCAAGAAATAGAGGAAAGAAACAATTTGATCATTTTAATTTCACTAATTCTGTTTATATTTTTAATTGTTGGTGTTTCCATTTATATCTACGTTCGACAAAAAAGAATTTTAGAAATCGAAAAAAGTGAGAAAGAATTTATTCAAGCAATACGAGAAGGTGAAGAAATGGAAAGAAAAAGAATTTCTAGTGAACTTCACGACGGATTAGCTTCGGAGTTAACAGCGCTTAAAATAGCCATTGAAAAGGAACAGATTAAAGATCAGAGAATTTTTAATCTACTTTCTAATACGCACGCTCTAACGAGGAGGATTTCTCACAATTTAGCTCCACTTAAGCTTGAACAGGCTGGACTTATTGGTGCTGTTCGAGATTTTATTGAGAATAATGATTTTGAAAACAAAATTTCATTTTATACAAATATTGAAAGCAAGATTTCTCTTGATGTGCTTAAACAGACTGTTGTGTATCGATGTATCCAAGAACTTATTCAAAATGCTATGAAGCACTCAAAAGCACAAAAGATTAGTGTTCAAATAATTCAGATGGAACATGATATTCAAATCTCTGTAGAAGACGATGGAGTAGGCTTTGACGTGCGAAAAATAGCTAAAGGCGTTGGGATAGCATCTTTAAAAGCGAGGTTGGCATCCATCGGCGGAGAAATATTGATTGACTCTACACCAGGTCATGGAACGTCAATATTTATTAATATATAGACAGAAACATGAAGCACAAATACAAATTAGTACTAGTTGATGATCATGAAATGATTGTGCAAGGATTAAAGTCCTACTTGGAGCCACGTTTGAAAGATTTTCAAATCATTTCAGCTCATTCCATTGATGAAATGTTTAAAGTTTTGGAATCAACTTCTGCAGACGTCTTACTAATTGATCTTATGATCGGAAAGGATGATTCAAGATTATACATTTAAAAAATCAAAGAATCTAATAAAAACATTAAAGTCTTAATAATAAGTTCTTATGAGTCTGCTGAAATAGTGAACTCTATATTTGATATAGGGTCTGATGGATTTATAGGGAAATCTAATTCCTCACAATATATTGTAGACGGTATTCATTCAGTTATGAATAATCAGAAGTATTTAGATCCAAACTCCCAAATTAAATTTGAAGAGGAAAAAAGCAAGTTAGATACGGATAAGAAACAAATAGAACTTACCAAGCGTGAAAAAGAAGTACTATTTGAAATTTTGAAAGAGAAGTCGACAAAAGAAATTGCTTCTTCACTTTTTTTAACGGTTAAGACAATTGAAAGCCACAGATCTAGTCTGTTGACAAAGTTTAATGCTAAAAATGTTTCTGGTTTGGTTAGAAAGGCAATGTTACATGGGTATGACTTGGAGGGACAAGCATGAATTAATCATTGAGATAAGAAATTCAGCACTTTTAGCAGAATAACAATTTCTGTGCTTTACTCGTTATTTTCAAAGTATAACTTTTTTTATTTGATTTAAATTCAGCCAATTTATAGTAAGTTTGTCGGCATGAATTCGTCACAACAACATGATTAAGTTCGCTAACAATTCACCTCATAAAATTATAGTTGTCATTCCTGCTTTTAACGAGGAGGCATCTATTGGCAAAGTGATTGCCGAAATACCTGATGTTGTTGAAGAAATCGTTGTTGTTAGCAACAATTCGACAGATAATACTATCGCAGAAGCAAAAAAAGCTGGGGCAACAGTTTTGGAAGAGCTAAACAAAGGTTATGGTTGGGCATGTTTGAAAGGTATCGATTATGCATATCAGCATAATGCCACAATTATAGCATTTTTAGATGGTGATTATTCCGATTATCCCGAACAGTTAAATGATGTACTTCGACCAATCCTTGAAAATGACATGGATATGGTTATTGGGTCTCGAGCTTTAGGTAATCGAAAAAAAGGCTCAATGACATTTCCGCAAATTTTTGGAAATTGGCTCGCAACGAATTTGTTGAAAATTTTTTACAAGGCTCATTTTACTGATTTGGGTCCATTCAGAGTAATAAAAACTGAAGCACTACAAAAACTACGGATGTCAGATAAAACCTATGGTTGGACGATTGAAATGCAGATAAAAGCAGCCAAGAATAAGCTTAAATTTTGTGAAGTTCCAGTAGACTATAAACCAAGAATTGGTACCTCAAAAGTAAGTGGAACGATAAAAGGTGCGGTATTGGCAGGAATAAAAATTATCTTTGCAGTGTTTAAATATAAATTTGTTCGATGATATTTGTTGAAGAGCACTACTAGTAAAAGATTCAGAGGGTTTTCCCTTTTTAAATTATTGTTTTAGTATTATCAATCGGAGAAGAAAATAAAAATGAACGCATGAAATTGGGAATCTTGTTACAATCTATTGTAGGAGAACCAACGTGGATGTTTAATTGGGGCGATGCATTTGGCTTTGAACATTACTGGTCTCATCTTTTGGCAAAGTTGATACTTATTATCTATGGCTTTTGCTTGGTGCTAATTTTCTTCTACAGTGTGCTCCAATTATCTCTTGCGATCCTTTATAAAAAGAACAAGGCAGCAAAGGATAAAGAAAAATCACCGACGCTAGATTACGAAAACGCACCGTATGTTACTGTTCAACTACCAATGTTCAATGAGTATTATGTTGCGGAAAGAATTATTGAACGTGTTGCTGAACTTGAATATCCTTTAGACAAACTTGAGATTCAAGTTTTAGATGATTCTACAGATGAAACAGTTGATGTAATTGCAAAAAAAGTAGCTGAAATAAAAGCTTCGCATGGTGTTGATATCAAACACATACATCGTATTAATAGGGTAGGTTACAAAGCAGGTGCTTTGGATGATGCTCTAGATGATGCAAAAGGAGAGTTCATTGCTATTTTTGATGTTGATTTCCTTCCCGACAGAGACTTTTTATTAAAAACGATTCCGCATTTTAGAAATCAGAAAATTGGTGTTGTTCAGACAAGGTGGGGACATATAAATAAGAATTATTCTTTACTCACAGAGTTGCAGGCATTTGGGTTAAACGGACATTTTGCAATAGAACAAGGAGGTAGAAACGCAACAGGACATTACATAAACTTTAATGGAACCGGTGGAGTTTGGCGTAAGAGCTGCATCGATTCTGCAGGTGGTTGGGAACATGATACATTAACTGAGGATTTGGATTTGAGTTATCGTGCTCAAATTAAAGGTTGGGAATTTAAATATCTCGAGAATGTTGTAGCACCAGCTGAATTACCGATAACGATGAGTGCACTGAAAGGTCAGCAGCACCGTTGGATGAAAGGTGGAGCTGAATGTTTTAGAAAAATTGCCTGGAAGTTGGTTACAACAAAAGGATTGAGATTAAGCGATCGAATTCATGGATTGTCTCATTTATTTAACTCCTCAGTCTTTATTTTTATTTTGATTCTTGGACTTTTAAGTTTGCCTGTTTTACATATTAAAGACAGTTTCGCTGATTTGAAC
>Ga0114916_1000608_pt1 | contig 23169 bp, 16 predicted proteins | sample MalvirAntarct_66_FD_83501 | JGI IMG/M metagenome (GOLD analysis project Ga0114916, IMG submission 83501) | Marine viral communities from the Global Malaspina Expedition - Malaspina viral metaG Antarct_66 | ecosystem: Environmental > Aquatic > Marine > Oceanic | place: West Anvers Island... | reverse complement strand
GGTTCTTTATATAACTATATGTAATCACCTTTCAATAGCTGCTTGATAAAGGTTGTGAAGGCAAATTTCAAGCCCAATGAAAGGAATTTTTCTCACCAATAAAAAACACTATGCAAATAAAGAAAAAACAGCCGGATATCTATCAATTTTGCATACACATTGCTGATCTTTATTAACCATAAATATGTAGTTAAGCCAACAAAAGGTACAAAAAGTCGTCATTTATTCCCAATCCTTTACGCTTTGTACCCAAACTATTACCAAAGAATACCCAACTTAATTTTTGATTATTTTATGATTGCTATAATCAAAATTGACTGCATAACAGTCATTACACATTTGCCAAATATTAGCAAAATACTAACAGTGAGTACTTACCATTAATAAGTACTCACCATGATTTTTAAGAGGTGTTATGTCTAATTCAACAGTACTATCAGTCAACACCTTACTCAATAAAGCGGTGAAGACCCTAAATCTTATGTCATTTGGACAAGATAAGAATCCCAAAAGCACTGATATCAATGTATCAGCTGAAATAATGGATCTAGAAGAGAGTGCCTTGCAAAATAGTCGCGAGGATAAAAGCTTATCTATCAAAGAAAAGATACTCGAGCACCATCTGATGACCAACTATCAACCGCATCTACTGCACTATGCCATAAAAAGCTTTGGCTGCTTACCTACGCCGATTCTTGAGAGTTTGATAAAGTGTTTAGATGGACCTACTTCAAAGCAATATTTGCATGTTGATGCCCATCTGCGCTTAATACTTGCAGTCAATAGCAAGCTAAAAACGCCTTTGCAGCTGATAGAGATGTCTGAGCTGCGTAAACGCTTTGCAACAGATGCGGTCGCTATGCAAGCACCAAAAGTATGGCAGCAGGCTTCTGACAACTTGCTTAGCAATTTAAAACAGTTTCATAAAAAAGGCGATAGCGCTATCAGTTGGCAAGATAGAACGATTGCCAATGCCGACGACAGTGATATGACCATTCGCTGCTATCAAAATGAGACCTCTGATAATGGTTTTGGCTTTAAAAAAGAGCAAACCAGTAATCCTGATGAGACCGTGCTATTGTTTTTTCATGGTGGTGGATTTTGTATTGGTGACCTTAATACCCATCATGAATTTTGTCATGCCATTTGTGAACAGACGGGTTGGCCGGTCGTTAGTGTTGATTATCGCTTAGCACCTGAACACCCTGCCCCTGCTGCCGTAAGAGACTGTATCAGTGCCTATGCTTGGTTGGCTGAACATTGTGAAGAATTTGGTGCTTTGCCATCACGCATTGTATTAGCAGGTGATAGCGCAGGTGGTGGATTATCTACTTTGATGGCTCAGCAAATCATCACGCCAAATAAAGAGGCTTGGTTAGATCTAGGTGATGAAGGTCAAAAGACCTTTGATATATTACAAGGTTTACCACATCCTATGGCACAGATGCCATTATATCCTGTGACCGATATTGAGACCGATTATCCAAGCTGGGAGTTATATGGTGAAGGTCTATTACTCGACCATGCTGATGTTGCCATTTTTGATGCCGCTTGTTTAGAAAATAGTCCGTTACCGCGTCAGCATATCCTGACCTCACCGATGCTTGGGGACAATCGACAGGTTTGCCCCAGTTATGTCGTTGCGGCAGAATTAGATGTCTTACGTGATGAAGCGTTTGCTTATGCCAATCAGCTAAAGAGTTATGGTATAGCCGTACAAACCCATACGGTACTTGGCGCACCGCATGGATTTATTCACTTTATGAGCGTTCACCAAAGATTAGGGCAAGAAACTCAGCACATCATCACAGGATTTGCTAATTTTGTGCGTGAAATTATAAAAACAAGGGCGCTATTGAGCGCTTAATGAGAATTTTAATATTTGAGTGCTTATTGATCTTAAATTTGAGTACCTATATTGGTACCTATAAGATTAATGATCCAAATCTCTGATCGGGAGCCTAGTCGAAACGGTATCCCCCAAAATCCATAGCCTGAGGACACCACAAAATGTCCTTTGCCAATGGCTTCATAGCCATAACCTAAACGGTTAATCACGCTGACGATAAAATTAGCAGGGAATATTTGACCGTTATGGGTATGTCCTGATACTTGTAAATCTATTGGTAGCTGACTGTGTTCGATGATAGCGCTGGGTCTGTGATCTAAAAGAACCACTGGCTCAGCACTATTTACTTGTGCGAGCAGCTCAGTCGTTGCGACGCGCTGACGCTTGTGATTATCAAAGCGTCCCATAAGCCATACCACTTCTCCTTGATGGCTGAAGTGTGTTGCTTCATCATTTAATAACTGCACGCCCGCCGCGCGTAAAGAGTCGCTAATGGGCTGCTCATGACCATATAAATCATGATTACCCAACGTCGCATAGACACCATATGGCAAACTGGCGACAAGTTTTGCCAAGCTATCTTTCATATTATAAGTGTTAAATGCCTGTGTATTGTCATCCATGATATCGCCCGGCATCAATAAGATATCTGCTTGATACTTGCTTAGCATGATATGCAGCCGCTCAATGGCTTTATTACCAAATAGCCGACCTAAATGTAAATCACTAGCGACCGCGATACGCAATGGATTGTTTAAAGATTTATGAATATGAATCGACAGCTCACGCACAACAGGTATATAAGCGCTATATAAAGCATATGCAAATAGCCCTATAAAAAACAACAGCGCAAAAATGCGTAATCCAGTAGTAATTGTCTCTGAATGGTCAAGCGTACTATCAAGCAAAGGGATTAAAAACCAAGACCCTCCATACAATATACCAGTCGCTACCGCAGTCAGCATCATGAAATGCATTACCAACATCCAACCACTCATCCAGCGATAGCTATTAGAAAATAGCTTGGTAACGATTAGTAATAATAAAACATGAGTGATTAAAAACACCCCTATCCATACCGCAATCGATGTAGTTGTAGAATCTATCCAAGGCTGCAGCCACCACTGCAAGCTGAGCGCTGCACCCGTGCTAAAAAGCTCTAGCAGCACAATAATGGTGAGAATAAAGGCGTAACGCATGAGGAAATCCTTGAGCGGGGTTTAAGCACTGTGTGTTTATTCTGAGCTAAATTCATTTAATCACAATATATTGAAGCGCATTAGGTCGGTTGTAAAGTAATCAACCAAATCTCAGAGCGCGTCCCTAGCCTAAATGGCACCGCCCCGATACCATAGCCTGAAGTGACCAAAAACTGGCTACCATTTACTGCTTTAAAGCCATAAACCAAAGGCGTAAACCATTTTAGTAAAACGGTTAAAGGAAATATTTGACCGCCATGGGTATGCCCTGATAAATGTAAATCAACCGGCAAGTCCTTTATTTCTGCTAAAGCTTCAGGACTATGCTCCAAAAACAGCACTGGTTTATCAGTTTGAATGTCACCCATCAAATCTGCTGCCGCAGGACGCTTAGGGTCTGTCGCATCTGAACGCCCAACCAGCAATACAGCATCATCCAACCATACGCTTGTATTATCAATCACCTGTATGCCAGCACGCTCAATCGCTTCGGCAATCGCAATCTCATTACCAGAGTAATCATGATTACCCAAAGTTGCATAGACACCAAGTGGCGCTCTTAATTTTGATAAATGCTCATGCATATTGGTTTTATCATAAGCATCAGTAGAGTCGTTCATGACGTCACCGGCGATGAGCACCACATCAGGATTTTGCCCATCTATTAGCGCAACCATTTTATCTATCTGCTGATTACCAAACCATCTACCCAAATGGGTATCAGAAACTAAGGCTATTCTCATCGGTTTGACTAAGTTTTTGTCCGTTTTTACCGTCAAATGATGAATGACTGGAGAGTAGGCATTAAATACTGCCAAGCTTATAATTCCCGTATAAACAGCGACTGCAAACGCGCGAATGGATACGTTATTGAGCTTCCGTTTAAAAACCTGAGTATAAATAATAGCAATGATAGCGGTGACCAAACCAGCATACAACAGAAAGCCTTGCAAAATACTGGCGGCCAGATAGACATGAAAGCGCTCTCGCCAAAACTCACTCAGCCCGTAGATAAGAAAAGTATTATTAATCACAAAAATACTGAGGACTAAACTTATACGACTAAAGCGAGATTTTGGTTTGATTAACCACCAAAATATCATACTCGTCATAAACGCCAGTAGTTGCGTACCTATAATAAAAAGCCACATAACAAAATTTAACCAGCCAAAGACGCACGTATAGTACGTCAATATTCTTACCTGTTGAAGACAGAGTTTTTGTTTATTGAAACCTGACACTATTTATGTTTTTATCCCTTTATAAAAACCAAAAAAGCGGATTGTTTCATGTGAAACAATCCGCTTTTTTAGTCTATGAAATAGCTATAGCGCTTACTATAGATTTATTATGCCAGATTTGATGAGGACTATTTTACTGCTTGTTGTTCCAAGGCTTCTTTAAGCGTTTGATGTTTAAACTCAAACCCACCATCAAGCAAGGCTTTCGGCAGCACCTTCTGTCCATCAATAAGCAGTGTCGACATTTCACCAAATATCAACTTAAGTAAAAACTCCGGCAAAGTAAAAAAGGTCGGACGATGTAGCCAAGCGCCTAATGTTTTGGTAAAAGTATGATTAGTGACAGGATTTGGCGCGGTTAGATTATAAATTTTCGCGACTTTATTGCTTGGTGTATGGCGAGCAGTCCGCGTATTCTCATTAACCTGAAAAGTACTATCGTTAAGCTGCTGCTCTATAATAAATGTTACTGCCACTACCCAATCATCACGACTGATCCAACTCATGATTTGTTGACCATTACCTAACTGCCCACCAACACCTATTTTAAAAGGGGTTAAGAGCTTGCTAAGCATACCGCCTGTAGGATGGATGACCACACCCGTACGTACAAGCGTCACTGGCACACCAAACTCAGTTGCTTGTAGCGCCAGTTGCTCCCAGTCATCGCATAACTGATGGGCAAAATCTGTCTGGAAACCACTGCTCTCGGTCAAGGGTTTATCGCCTTGATTGCCATACCAACCAATCGCTGAACCACTAACAAGCAATTTTGGCTTTACATGACTGCGGGCAACAAATGCCAGTATATCTTTTGTCGGCTTCATTCGACTGGCTAGCAATTGCTCTTTACGATCGTCACTCCAGCGCGCATCAGCAATACCTGCGCCAGCTAGATTTAAAATCACATCAAAGTATGCATCTGACTTTGCAAGTTCATCATAGGTCATCATTGTGATATCACTAGGATGTGCTTGATTACTATCACGGGTCAACCAAGTAATCTGTAACGCTTTTCCCATCTGTTGGTAGCGCATCAAGAGCTCTTGGCTAAAAGCACTACCCAAAAATCCCGAACCACCGCTAATTAGAATATTCATCACTTATTATCCTTATTATTGATTATATTCTCATCAGTGTGACAAAAAGCACGCGATGAAAACAAGGGGACAAGTGTAGACGTTATGGCTGAGTAATGAGAATCGGAGATAGTGATACGAAATTTTAGCTATTAAATATTAGACTATCGAATAACTTGTCCTGTCAATGCATCGCCTATTTGGCTTGGCAATTGATAGCCTAGTGTTTCCCCTTTAAGATAACCAACGCACTCATTTGAGTTTACATTGTCACCTAAGAAATAACTCTGTGCTTCGATGAGTGACAGAGCAGGTGGCTTTCCTGATGGGTTGCAGCTTGTTGAGACGACAAAACCGTAAGGATTGCTAACTGACACCATTTGCGCGCACAGTTGCTTAACCAATGGATGATCAATCACACGTACGGCAACACTACCATGAGTACCCGTAATCCACGATGGAATAGTAATCGGCAGATTTTTTGGAATAGGTAGTAGCCAAGTATGCGCTTGTTTGACAGTAGCGTCTTTCGAATCAGCTTGCCAGCTATCAAGCACCCTTTGACGTTGGTCAATACTCAAACCTTCTAGCAGAGCCGTAATGCGGCTGGGACTATCAGTGACCACAATCATCCCCTTCTCTATTGGACGCTGCTTGATATTAAGTAGCCGCATGACTGCTTGCTTATTGAATGGGTCACAACCAATGCCCCACACACTTTCGGTTGGGTAAGCAAGTAGCTGCCCCTTTTTAAGCCAAGTAGCTGCTTGTATAGTAGAGTCAGTAATAAGAGGTGTAGATAAGGACATAAATAATGCCTTTAGAACAAAGAGAATGAAAAGAGATAGCGTGAATTTATTTTACAAAAAATGCAGTGCTGCAAGTATATTTAAAAACATCAGTATCATTAAATACGTAAATAGCGTCCACCTTGGACCGTCACTGCGCCCAATAGCTCTAGCTCCATCAACTGCCCAATCAATTGTGCGGGCACAAGCTCAGTCACAAGGATAAGTGCATCCAAATCTTGACCATGCCAGTCCAACTTTTCAAACAAGGTGGTTAGATGCTCAGGTACAGTAATACTAGGCGCTGGCTTCACTTCCTGAGGTTTTATTGTTTTTTTAATGGTAGCAGACTGCTTAAATACTGACTTATCAAGACTTTGTGCTTTTGAATTATGATCAAGTTGATGCTGCTTAGACTGGCTTGGCAATTGCACACTGATATCATCCAATACTTGCTGAGGATGATAAACCAAGGTCGCACCCTCACGTATTAGATGATGGCACCCTTCAGCATTACTATTGTCTATATGACTTGGAATTGCAAAAACTTGCTTGCCTTGCTCGGATGTGAGGCGCGCAGTAATGAGCGAGCCACTTTTAATCGTTGCCTCAGTGACGATGGTCGCAAGGCTCAACCCTGCAACCAAGCGGTTGCGACGTGGAAAAGTATGCTTATGTGGTAGCGTATGCGGTAATAGTTCACTGATGATGCAACCACCTTGCTCAATAATTTGGCTAAACAGACGATCATGATGATTGGGATAATTAACATCAATGCCCGTCCCCATAACGCCGACTGTCCGACCTTGGCACGCTACATCGGTTTGTGCCAATGCGCCAAGATGGGCACGTTTATCCACACCAATGGCAAGTCCACTGGTAATGACGTAGCCTGCTTGTGCAAGATACTGTGCCATATCAAAGGTAATTTTTTGTGCGTGTACCGTCGGCTTGCGACTGCCAACAATAGCGATTTGCGCCCAACGCAACAATTCACTATTACCTCGATAAAATAACAGCGGCGGCGGATCGTAGATTTCTAACAATTGAGCAGGATAATTAAGTTGGTCGGCAAATAATAGACCGTACTTCTCTTCTATCAATGCTTGTTGAATGGTATCGATGCTGGCGCGCGTTTTCTCTGGGTGTTCATGACGAGTTAAATGGCTATGATGAATCCCTAATTGACGCCACGACTCTACGCCAGCTTGCCACGCAAGCTGCGCACTATCATAGTTATGAATGAGTTTATGATAAGAGGATAATGACGCATTTAACTCAAACCACAGCGCCAGTATTGCACGCTGCTCATCTGATAAAGTAAAAGTGGCTACCGTCATCATCGTATGACTCTTATAGGCTTATTTAAGATCTGCTCGCTAAAACTTAAGGCAGGGTTATAAATAAGGAGGTGGCAACAGCTGATCACCAATGCTCAGTGGCAGCTCAGACTCAAGTACATAAGCATAACTGATATTGTCAAAACTATTGAACACCATCACCATACCGCTTGGCTCACTTGGCAAACGTACCGGTGTATCATTGTCCTTGATATCACGTATGACTGCGCCTTTTTGATAAACAGTCAACACATCACCCGGCTTCGCACCATGTATGCGACCCAAGTTAATTGCCACCACACTACCTTTGGCAGCTGAGCTGATAGAATCCATCACACGAACAATCATACCACCGCGATTAACGGTTGCAGGCGTCGGATAAAAGACTGGTGGGATAGCATTGTCTAATTCAACAAATACTCGATCGCCTTCACGAACTTCTTTACCGTAACTGTCGATAAGCTGCAAGCTCGTCACGCCATTGGTTGCCGTAGACGTAACCAATCCCGTTGCCACTTGTGTGACTTCTAAACCAATGACTTTTTGCGTTTTTGGCTCGATATACATCTCGCCTTCACGGTAGATACCATAACGTTGACCTACAAGCAGTGGCACGCCTTTGGCATAAACCTTGTCACCACTAGCCGTAATTAAATTGCCTTTTTTAGAGGCTAGAATATAAGGCGTGGTATTAAAATCTTGCGGATTGACAATCAGTGTCTTATCAAGCCAATGCTGAATGGCAGACCAAGGAATCGGCGGAATGCTATTGACAGCAGAGGTAACAGCGACTGTCGTAGTCACCACATTACCTGTTAACTGTTTTTCAATCCCTGCACAACCCTCGCCCGTATCAACGCCGATCAGAGTTTTACCTTGTATGACGCATAAAATCAGAACGTCATTAGGATAAATAAGATGAGGGTTTTTGATTTGCTTATTGGTCGCCCAAATTTCTTTCCAGCGCCATGGACTATCCAGATAACGTCCTGAGATATCCCACAAAGTATCGCCTTTTTTGACAATATAGCGATTGGGCGCATCCGCTTTAATGGTCGGCGGTGGATTATTAGCGTGGGCGGTGCTCATCAGCATTGCACCACTAAAGGTTGTCACCAATAGCGCTTTTACGATATTTTTTAAGCTCATCTTCATGGTTATATCCACAATATGTAACGCTGTTAGCGCCATAATCAAGGCTACTTAAGTTGGCTTATTTTACCTTTATTTAAAAATAACAACAAAGAATTAAGGAAAAATAAAGACTTATAGCACCTTATCATAACGTCTATAGAGCAGCTATTCAGTGTTAGTGACTGATATGAGTGACAGGTATGATTGCTAAAAAAGCGTCTGGTAAACCGATGACCTACTGACGCGATTTCTAATATTACAATTATATCCACCATAACACAATCATAAACACTTTTTTACAATAGCGTAACCTTAAACTGGATATTCATTTTAACAATTAACTAAAAATAAAATCGACTAGGCAGGATTTGGCGTGACCTGTTGACGGATTTGCTCAGCAACCAACTCAGCATCATTATCAAGCACCACCACATGTTGCGGTAAGCTCTCTAAACCTTCAGTATGCGCTGGGCGAGCTATCTCTATCTGTCCAATAGCTTCAACGATGGTATCAGCAAACTTCACTGGCAGTGCGGTCTCAGCACAGACAATCACCTCACCCTCACGCTGCAATTCTTTGGCAACCTTGATACCATCAGCAGTATGCGGGTCGACTAGCTCGCCATGCTGCTCATAGAGCGCCTTAATGGTTTGTAAGCGGTCATTATGGGTAGATTTACCCGCTGCAAAACCATAGCGCGTATTAACTGCTTGCATCAAATCAGACAAATCAAAACCTTGACCGGATTTTACGCCTTCAAATAATTCATGAACGCGGGCGCTGTCTTTATCTAATAATAGATAAACAAAACGCTCAAAGTTAGAAGCTTTAGAGATATCCATTGAAGGACTTGAAGTAATATAGGTTTTGGCAGTCGGACGTGGCTGATAAGCACCTTGATTAAAGAAGTCGTTTAGTACATCGTTCTCATTAGTCGCGACGATTAGACGATCAACTGGCAGACCCATTTCTCGGGCGATGTGACCAGCACAAATATTACCAAAGTTGCCTGATGGCACGCTAAAACTAACCTTTTCGTCGTTACTTGAAGTCACGGCAAAGTAAGCTTTAAAGTAGTAAACAATTTGCGCTAGGATACGTCCCCAATTAATAGAGTTAACCGTGCCTAAGTTATAAGCCGCTTTAAATTCGGCATCTTGTTGTAATGCTTTAACGATATCTTGGCAATCATCAAACATACCGTCGATGGCAATATTATGAATATTTTTATCAGTCAGGCTATACATCTGCGCGCGCTGAAATTCGCTCATTTTGCCGTGCGGTGACAGCATAAAGACTTCGATATTTTCTTTACCGCGTAGTGCATATTCTGCCGCACTGCCCGTATCGCCACTGGTTGCACCAATAATAGTAATACGCGCGTCTTTTCTTTTAAGCACATACTCAAAAGCATTGCCCAAAAACTGCATGGCAACGTCTTTAAAGGCTAGTGTTGGACCATTCGACAAGCCTAAAATATATAAATTGTCTTCAAGTTTGCGGACAGGAACAATCTCGTCAGAGCCAAACACCTCAGTGGTATAAGTGCGCTCAATAATATCCTGCAGATCAGCCGCAGGAATATCGGTCGCAAAGCGCTGCATAATCGCCATCGCAAGCTGTGGGTAGCTCAGCGCACGCCATTCATCAAGCGTTACACTATCAATATTCGGATAATGCTCAGGCAACATCAAACCACCGTCTGGTGCAAGACCCATTAATAACACATCACTAAAATCCATCGGCGCTGTCTGACCACGGGTACTGATATATTTCATTAGATTGTCCTGTCTACAATGAGATGATTAATTAAAACAGTTTATTCAGCAGTTTTGTGCAGCAAGGCATAATAAAAACCATCACCACTTTCACTATCAATTGGCAAGCATTGACGACCAATCGCTTGTTCGATACCCCAATTACAATCGTCGCTAAATTCAATGGCTGCTACATTATTATAATGAGTCATGAAATCCTGCATCTGCTCGACGTTCTCTTGCTTTAGAATAGAGCAAGTAACGTATAACAGATAACCACCAACTTTAAGTTGTGGCCATAGATTATGCAGGATATCGGCTTGCAAAAGTGCTGTTTGCTCGACGTCTTCTTCAGTACGCAAGATACTGATATCAGGATGACGACGAATCACGCCAGTCGCCGTACAAGGTGAATCTAGCAATATAGCGTCAAATACGAGCTTGCTCTTTTTCTTACCAGCCCCTTGCCATGTCGTCGCATCAGCACAGACGATATTGAGCTCGATGTTTTTCTCAGCTTGCTGCAAGTCGTGCTGACTTAAATTTAAGCGCTGTAAATTATCGTAAATACGCTCGATACGCGGCGCTTCATTATCTATCGCAGTCAGCTTCACTTTCGAAACTAGAGAAACAGATTCATCGTTTTGTTTCACGTGAAACAATAAAGAATCGTCTGAGCTAATTAATTCTAACCAATGAGCAAGCTTACCACCCGGCGCTGCACAAGCATCTAAAATGCGAATCTCGTTATTGCTCGTATCCATATCGCCGTCTGCATCATCGTTTTTAACACTCAGCTTATTAAGTAGAGCGCTATGGATAAGCGGCGCTGCAAGCTGAGCATGCATATCTTGTACACTAGCCGCCCCATGGGCAAATTGTGGTAAGGCATTGACTGCAGTACTTTGATGTAGTCTAAGACCTTTAGTTAATATGCTATTAGAAGTGGCTGTATCCGATGAGTTCTCAAGTTGTAAACCACTCGTTAGCTCAACCAGATCTGCTTCAACTTCAAATTCCACCAATGCTTGTTGATAATCCTCTATCGAAGTAACCGCTGTATTCACGCGTAAAAACATCGGCGCAGGTTGACGTAGACCCTGCATCAAATCGTCATACTGCTCACTCCAATCTTGCTTAAGCTGATAGGCAAGCCAATTCGGTAAGCTGTGTTTTTTATCACACTTCTTACGGAACTTACTTGGGTTCTTAGCAACCTTACGCAAGATGGCATTAATTAAACCCGTCGCATGCGCAAATTCGATTTCTTTTGCTGCTTCAACCGTTTCATGAATTGCCGCATGGTCAGCTACTTGCAAATAGAGCAGCTGCGTCAAACCCACTTGAATAGTCGTACGTACTTCTTTTTCATCAATCGAGTTATCAGCCAGACTATCGAGTAGACGCTCAAGGGCGTACCATTGGCGCAACGTCGTTAGCAATAACGCATGAGCAAAACCTTTATCCCCATCATGAAGACTATTTAGTAACGGATCAAGGACGCTTGCTAGCGACTGACCATTTTGAATGGCCAGCAAAGTGCGAATCACGCGAACGCGAACGCTACCATTCATGATAAGGTTGCTTGACGGTTTGAGCTTGTTATTTCTTGGCGCAGTGCTGTTTTGTCTCATTAAATTGAATTTCCTTGACGTCTAATAGTTAACGTCTTGTGCGATTTGGATTAGGTATATCTAAATGAAATTATTTTGTCTCTTTACTAAACTGGTCGCCGTCATTGAGTTGACTGCCATGACAAATTTGTTCAGCGCTCACAGGTTTGCTACCTGCAAACTGTAGCTGAGTGATCGCTAAAGTACTGGCTTGCGGCGTATTAGCGTCTATATTAATATCAATATTATCGTTATGACCACAAGCGACTAAGATTGCTTTGCGCCCAACGCTAATAACTGTACCTGCTTGTTTATCGGTTGGTTGCGATGCATTCACAGGTAAACTGGCTAAAATTTTGACACGCTGACCTGCTAAAAAAGTATAAGCACCAGGCCAAGGAGTTAAGCCACGAATTTGTCGTTCAATCACAGTGGCAGACTGCGTCCAATCAATTTCACCTTCAGTTTTGACTAATTTTTCAGCATAATTGGCTTGGCTGTCATCTTGTACTATAGCCTGAGCTTGATAGTGTGGTAAATCTTGTAGCACAGTAATAATGGCAGTCGCACCAAGATCAGCCATTTTATCATGTAGGCTGGCAGCCGTATCATCAGACTCAATACTAGCACTGACTTTATAAAGCATGTCTCCAGTATCAAGCCCTTTATCCATCTGCATAATGGTAATGCCAGTCTCACTATCACCCGCCAATAACGCACGGTGAATAGGTGCTGCGCCTCGCCAACGTGGTAATAATGAGGCGTGGATGTTTAAGCAACCATGAGTCGGCGTATTCAAGACACCAACAGGAAGAATCAACCCATAAGCAGCAACAATCATTACATCGGGTTGATAGTCTTTCAAGGTTTGCCTTGCTGTCACCCCTTCTATACTTGATTTTTTAAAAGTCTCTGGCTGCTCAACAGCGATATCATGTGCCAATGCTACTTGCTTGACCGCAGATGCCGCCAGCTTTTGTCCGCGGCCAGCTTTACGATCAGGCTGACTATAGACCGCTACAATACTGATATTCAATGCCTGTTGCTGCTTGATTAATGCCTCAAGACTCACAGCGGCAAACTCAGGCGTGCCAGCAAATACTACCCTTAACGGCTCTATACACGTCGGTTTAAAGTAATCATTATTAAGAGATACATCAGGAGTACAAGCAAGTGTGGTCATAGTTTAGGCAATATTAATAAGTAATAAAGCTATTATAGGTGAGTTTGTGGCGTTGTGCCATGATTGTAATAGCCACAATCAAGCGCTACTAATGCGTCTGATTATCTTTATAATAGCAATAAGATTCAGTCTCATTTTTCACATTGTCATATACTAGCTAGCTATCAATATTTTTTATTGCTTTGTTGTAGGCTAATAATAAAGAATATAGCAGTAAAATCTAACGAAACCATTTTAAATTTACTGTGTATTATTATGCCGACTTAGGGTCATGCCTTTATGCCACAATTTCAGTCTCTGCAACGCCTGTTGGCTTTCTATACTTTGACATTACTTGCCATGTTGTCATTGTATTATTTCATCATGTTTCATGAGATGAAGAATGAGAGTAAGCAGCACAGTGTAGAGACGTTTCATACCCTGCAGTATCAGATTTCCGAGCTTAACAATCCTATAAACCCTGCCGTCAAAAAGATAGTAGAGAAGCCTTTTTTAGCAGGAATCAGTTATCAGCTGATTTTTATGATGCCCTCCGGCCAAACTTTCATTTACCATCAGACTGAAGCTGATGAACCTGAATTTACGGGGATTATGTTTCCAAGTATTGAGACTTCGCTTTTATCAAATAAGAATACTCATAGCACCTATACGTTATCTAACGAAAAACTAGTCGGAACCATCGAGCTTAAAAGCGGTCATAAATTTTATACCATTTTGCGTCATAAGCCGCTCAATATTAACTGGGTATCTTATCGCTATTGGTTGCCTTTAATGACCGCCATCATGTTTTTTACTTTGGCACTACTATATACCTTAAAACGCCGCGCCAATTGGGTGCAGTTACTGCTTTATACCGACAACTTAAGCAGTCATGCAAAAGAGGCATATACACCACCACCGTTTGTCAGCAAAGAATCTACGCCTGAATTTTTGCAATTGGGTCATGCACTTAGTCGTATCAACTATCAATTGCATAACAATCATCGTCATATTACCACTCTAAAGCATCGCCTAGAGCGTTTGGTTGATCACGCCCCACTACCGATGCTGATGATTATGAGACAAGGTCAAATTAGCTTCTTTAATCAACGTTTTGAGCAAGTATTCTCTACTGCCTTTCAAAATGACAGCAATTATAAATTAACAGATTTTGTTTTTACTGAAGATGAATCCACCCAGTTACTGCTGCAACAACTAGAAAATCTTCGTGTTACGCGTACGCTTATGGTATATGGGCTGGCTAATAAAAAAGCTTATCAGCTACATATTACCCCGTGGTTTGGTGAGCATGGTCAGGTTCACGGTTTTACCGTATTACTGAATAATGTAAATGATTTGACAAGCCAAAACGAACAGCTGCAGCAACAAAATACAGAAATACAGCGACAACTCGATGAATTTAATACACTCAAATCAACGATGGGTCATGACTTACGGCTGCCATTAGAGGCTATGATTGATACTTTGGAACCGATTGATACTAGCGTTTTGACTGTCAAAGAGCACCAGATTGTCAATACTTTGATTGAAACCAGTCATGCTATGCTCATTATGCTCAACGAGATGCTGGATATAGGAGAGATAGAAGTTCGAAAAACTCGTTTGAATATTGAAACTGTCGACATTTATAAAATAGGGCAACATGTCAGTCATTTAGTCACAAAAGATGCGAGACAACATGGGCTTGAATTACTATACTTTTTCACTCCTGATTGCCCTCGCCTCATTGATACCGACCATAAACGTCTGCAGACAATCTTACGTAACTTACTGGATAACGCTATTAGATATACCAGTTCAGGTTACGTTGTACTGACGATTGAAGCTGTGAATACGGAACAACTATCTGCCAAAAATACCATTCTGGTTAATGATTTAGTGAACGGTACAACTAATAAATTAGTGCCTGATAATACTAACAAAAAGACAAACCCAGCGCATGACTGGGTTCGCTTTAGTATCCAAGATAGTGGCATTGGCTTAGAGACAACCCAGAGAGATAAACTTCATAGTTATTTTAATCAAACAGCTCAACTAGAAAATACACAATTAGACCAGTCGAGTTACTCGCAAAAAGCCAGTCAAATTCATACTCAAGTCAGTCAAGCAGATGTAGGACTGACAACTGCTCATAGTTTTGCTAAATTATTGGGTGGTTTTATAGAGTTACACAGCACACCTGATGTTGGAAGTACCTTTGATCTTTATCTGCCTTGCCAAAATCCAAACTATCAACCCATCTACCATCTCAATCAGCAGTTAACGCGATTGCATCTTATTGCCGTCATCAATCAGCCACTTGCCGCTGAACATCTAAAACGCCTATGTACCCATTTATCTATAACAGTCACTATTTTTACATCTACTGATAGCGTGACCCTACAACAGCTCAACGACGAACTGATGCAAAACCAGCGTACACTCGCTCCAATATTGCTCCTCGACTACGATTATTATGAAAGCATTACGCTTGCTTTATCTAATCAATCAAAGATGAAAGATGAAAAAAGCATCCATGCCAATATGGTAGAGGAACAAATAAAAGAAGAAGATTTAGCAAATACGTTATCTAGTAATATTGACAGACAGCATACATTAAATCACTTATTGGCTAATGTATCGCTACCAAAGATATTACTAAGTATGAAGTCTGAGCGCCGCATCGCTTCTATGCTACTGGATAGATGTGATGGATTTTTAACCAAGCCGCTAGATGTGAATTTACTGCTCTCTGAGCTACTGCGCTTAACACTTCCTACCAGACAGATACTCATACAAGCAGCAGATATTAAGTATAACGACAGCGTTGTAGTGTCAGCAGATAATAGGTCTGATGAAATCATCTCACCTCTGATTTTAGTGGTAGAAGACAGTCCTACCAATCAAAAAATTGCCTGCAAAATGCTCGCCAAACTTGGTTATCGTAGCGTGGTGGCAGAAGACGGTCAGCAAGCATTAGATATACTGCAAGCGCAGCGTCGAGAGATTGATCTTATTCTGATGGATTGCCGGATGCCAGTGATGGATGGATTGCAAGCAACTCAGGCAATTAGAGCGCAAGGTGATGATATTCCTATCGTTGCACTTACAGCGAACAATACTGAAGAAGACCGCTCAGCGTGCTTAAAGGTAGGTATGGATGAGTTTTTAGCCAAACCTATTAATAAGGATAAACTACAAGACGTCTTAACAGCACTAATTAAACCCTAAAAAATACCACTAAAACTCATAAAGGATGTTAGTGATCACTTACACAAAACCATGCCAAAAAAAGATAGCTTCCATACTTCTCACTTACTGCTAATATAAAATTTGCAGTAAGATAAGACTGTTGTATCAAATATGACTTACTTCATAAAGCCATTATCTGCTAAAAAAGCTTCAGTAATATTGCTTTGCGGGCTAATATTTGCAGTGTCTTCCTGCGACTTATTTAATAAACGCTCCAAATACCTAGCCACAATATCTACCTCCACATTGACCTTGTCTCCTACCAACCAATGCTGTGCAATATTGGTCACTTGAGCTGTATGCGGAATGATATTGAGTGAAACAATATTATCACGCACTAAGTTAGTCGTGAGGCTAATACCATCAAGAGTAATAGATCCTTTCGTCGCTGTATAATGCGCCAGCTCTTTTGGTATCTCAATTTCGATATATATAGAACGTGCATCCTTTTGCAACTTACTAACGACCCCTACTCCATCGACATGACCTGCGACAATATGCCCACCAAAACGTGTAGTCGGTAGCATTGCCTTCTCTAAGTTGACAATATGCCCCGGTTTCAAATCTTCTAGCGCTGTTCGCGCTATAGTTTCACGTGAAACATCAACGGAGTAATGATTACTACCGAAATCTACAACCGTCAGACAGATACCGTTAGAAGCTATAGAGTCTCCAAGCTTCACATCGCTAAAATCTAAGCCATCAGACTCTATAGTCAAGCGAATGTCGCCGCCTGTAGGTTGCATCGACTTAACCTTTCCCACACTTTCTATAATTCCGGTAAACATATCAACCTCTTCTCATTATTTTATTGTCGTTATAGATAGCTTTTCTCAGTAATAAATGTGCTATATCACATATATTTCGGGATAAACTGTGGATAAGTAACGGATAACACTTACCTGCAAGCTTAAAAGCCTTAGTTATTAACAAGTTATCCACAATTAATATTGTTTTCACTCAATATTTATATATCTAATCACTACTATGCAAGTATTTGATTTTACTATGATTTATTTATAAAATTAACATTCGGCCAAAAACAAAAGTTTCATGTGGAACAAAGTTATACACAGTTTCATGTGAAACTAATATTAGCAGTCATTATTTATGCCTAACCATCATATCTTGCATTAAGAATGTGGATAGATAATTAAAAATTAAATGAGTAGTAAAGTCAATTTCAAATCAGAACCAAGCTGTTCATGACATTGAATATCAAACCGCAACTGCTGAGCTAGCGATAAGGGGTTAATGTCAACCATCGCTCGCGCTTTTTGCCCTAACAGACATGGCGCTTGATACACAATCAACTCATCTACCAATTGCTGTTGTAAGAAGCTACCAGCGACACTGGCACCTGCTTCTATCAATACGTCATAACACTGATACTCAGTGACTAATACCTTTAATAACTCTCTTAAATTATCTTCACGCCAATACAGGGTATCTGGGCGACGACATAACTGATAGTCAGACTGTAAATCATGCTTTAAACGACCTCGCCTATCAAGTATCACCACTTTAGGATGTGGAACTCGTTCAGGCGCGATACCCAGTTGGCTAGAGCGTATGTTTAGTTGTGGATTATCGACAATAACCGTTTCGCTACCAGTAATGATAGCCCCACTTTGCGCACGCAGTTTTTGCACGTCTTCGCGCGCAGCAGGACCAGTAATCCACTTTGATTCACCTGTCGCCATCGCCGTACGACCATCAAGACTGGTCGCAATCTTAAGTCGCACATAGGGCATTTGGTTACGCATGGCTTTTAGAAAGCCTTTATTTAACGCTTCTGCTTGCGTTGTTAATACACCAACGCTCACAGCTATACCCGCTTGTTCTAACAATTTCACACCGCGACCTGCGACCTGTGGATTTGGATCTAGCCCAGCAACGACAACCCGTATGACGCCAGATTCTATCAGTGCTTTTGCACAAGGCGGCGTACGACCCGTATGACTACAAGGCTCTAAAGTGACATAAGCGGTAGCACCAATTGTTCTTATACCAGCATCTTTTAGAGCAAATACCTCAGCATGCGGCTGACCGGCTTTAGGATGGAAGCCTTGACCGACAACTTCCTCTGCTTGAACAATGACACACCCCACAGCAGGATTGGGTCGAGCGGTATACAAGCCAAGCTTTGCTTGCTCAATAGCAAGCATCATAAAATAGCGGTCTTTCGCATTTTGAGAATGGTCTGAATTTGACATAAAAAAGGGCTTAATAAATGATGAGGGATTATTATCAATGGTTTCATGAAGTAGCATAAAATTATAGGCTTAAGAAAGCATCAAAACCTTAACTCAATGTTATTTATCATTAGGGCGTATATTGGCAATCTCTTGATGAAAAGCATCAATATCCTGAAAGTCACGGTAAACACTAGCAAAGCGCACATAAGCGACATCATCAAGCGTTTTAAGCTCACTCATAATGATTTCACCTAAGACTTTACTGCTGACCTCACGCTCACCCATTTGCCGTACACGCTTTTCAATCCGGCTAATCATCCCTTCTTGCTCATCGATAGTGATGGGACGTTTTTGTAGTGGTAATAAAATTGAGCGTCGTAGTTTATCATTATCATAAGGTTCAATCTTACCGCTGGACTTGATAATACGCGGCATCACCACTTCGACCACTTCAAAGGTAGTAAAGCGTTCTTGACAGCTATTACATGAACGACGGCGGCGCACTTGCGCCCCTTCAGCAGCAAGACGCGAGTCGATTACCTTTGTCTCTGACGCATTACAATAAGGGCAATGCATACGGCTTTCCTTGTCTTTATATGAAACACTATTAAACGAGTCATAATCCCATCTTTACAGCTACATCATTCAAATTTATAACCGTAAATAAGATTACTTACCAATGCAAAAACTGCCAAAAATCTTGCCCAACAAATCATCTGCACTAAATTCCCCGGTAATTTCGCCCAGACTATGCTGAGCTTGACGCAAACTTTCAGCGACTAACTCACCCGCTTTAAAAACGGTTAGCTGCTCATGAGCTTCTGATAAATATTCGGCCGTTCTTCTTAATGCATCTAAATGACGCGTACGAGCTATCAAGCTATTTTCGGGTGGATGAAACCCTACTTTGGCACACAGAGTTTCGACTAAATCATCAATACCTGCGCCTGTTTCACATGAAACATTAACTTGCTCGTAACCGCGATTATGAATCTCTTGTTGCGAAATAGCAGTTATTCCTTTGCTGCTATTATTGTTTAATAAATCACTTTTATTAGCGATAATTAACAAGCGCTTGGCTTCTGGTAGCTCACCAAATAGCTGCTCAGCGAGCTGTAATGGGGTGATTTCTTCTTCAAGATCACGGGTTACATCATAAACCATTAACAGCATATCTGCCTGAGCAATCGCTGTCCGCGCGCGCTCAATGCCGATACGCTCGACCGTGTCTTCTGTCTCGCGCAGGCCTGCCGTATCAGTCAAGTGTAGCGTCAAACCATTGAGGACAACGGTTTCTTGTAGTGTATCACGCGTTGTACCCGCCACATCAGTGACGATAGCACGCTCTTGCCCTGCCAAGCGATTGAGCAGGCTTGATTTACCAGCATTAGGTCTACCTGCCAATACCACATGAATACCATCACGTAATAATTGTCCCTGCTTAGCAGTCGCCAAGACCTGCTGGATTTTTTCTTGTGTCTGTTCAAGCTTACCTTGTATGACCCCATCTGATAAAAAATCAACGTCTTCTTCATCAGGAAAATCGATGGCTGCTTCAACATGCAGACGCAGATGAATTAACTGCTCAAGTAGCTGATTAATCTTTTGTGAAAACTCGCCGCTGAGTGACCGAATAGCACTGCTAGCAGCGGCGGCGCTGGTAGCATCAATCGCATCTGCAATGGCTTCAGCCTGTACCAAATCCAACTTATCATTATCAAAGGCACGATAAGAGAACTCTCCAGCACTTGCTTGTTTTGCCCCTAACTCAAACACACGTGCCAACAACTGATTTTGCAAAATCATGCCGCCATGACCTTGCAGTTCAATCACATCTTCGCCAGTAAACGAGTGCGGACCCTTAAAATACAGCACCAACCCTTCATCGATAACCGTACCATCTGCTTGATAAAATCGGCAGAAGCTCGCCATGCGCGGTTTAAATGCTGACTTACCTGTCAGCGTACAAGCAATGCTATACGCACGTGTGCCAGACAGACGAATAACCCCGACCCCACCCCGTCCAAGCGGTGTAGCAATAGCGGCAATGGTGGGTAGACTCGAAAAACCGAGATTTTTTGATGACTCAGGGGCGGCTAACGCCAACTCTTGGGAATCCACAAGCACTCTCAATAACTAAAAACTCCATTATAGACGGCTTAACGCACACTGACAAAACAATCTTTAAAGAGCGTAATATCCTCATTGTAAGTCTTTTCCCATATCGACCAGCTTGTATGAAATGAATATGACGTATGTTTAAGTGGGCATCCAAACTGAATATGACATTAAGAGCATAAAAAAACCACCGCCGTAGCGGTGGTTTTTTTATGTTTTAAAATAACAAATGTTTCATTAGTCGAGTACTTTAACTGTACGAAGCTTCTGCTCTTCTTCTACTTTTTTATTGACGATATATTGATGCGTCATACTAAATAAGTTATTCACAGTCCAGTATAGTACTAGACCCGCTGGGAAGAACAGCATGAACGCGGTGAAAATAATCGGTAAGAACTTCATTACTTTCGCTTGCATTGGATCGGCTGGCTGGGGATTCAGCTGCTGCTGAATAAACATCGATGCACCCATTAATAGTGGCAAAATAAACCACGGATCCATCGCTGATAGATCTTGAATCCACAAAATCCACGGTGCATGACGTAGCTCAACACTCTCAACCAGTACCCAATACAAGGCTAAGAAAATCGGCATCTGCATTAGAATCGGCAAACAACCCGCCATTGGATTGACTTTTTCTTCTTTGTACATTGCCATCATTTCTTGCGACATTTTCATGCGATCGTCGCCATGCTCTTCTTTTAATGCAGCAAGGCGCGGTGCAATGGCACGCATTTTCGCCATTGAGTAATAGCTCTTGTTTGAGAACCACATCAATGCCAGCTTCACTAAGATAGTCAATAGAATAATTGACCAGCCCCAGTTACCGATGACTTTATGAATGCCATCCAAAATACCAAACAATATCTTTGATATTGGCCATAACAGACCATAATCGACCGTCTGATTTAACCCTACTGCTACATCCTTAAGCTCAGATTGTACCTTTGGTCCTGCGTATAGCGTCGCATTTAAGGTTACTTGCTTGTTTGGTGCAACATTGACAGGCTGACTGTTAAAACCGATAAAGTAATCATCACCGGTTTCGCGGCTAAAGAATTTACCAGTAAAGTTTTCAGGCGTCCATGCTGACACAAAGTAATGCTGTACGATGCCAACCCAACCTTTATCACTGGTTGTGGTCAATTCACCATCATTAAACTTACCAAACTTCAGCTTATTATAGGGATCATCGGGTGTACCCCAAGCGCCGCCCAAATAGGTTGCCATACTAAGCGCACCTTTATCAGACATACCGGGATCTTTACTATCATCACGCTTTAGCTGCGCAAACATCTGACCTTGCCACGCCGCTGTAGAAGCATTTTGAATCTTATAGCTGATATCAATAGGATATTTATCGTGTGTAAAGGTAAAAGTCTTAGTGACTGTCACGCCATCTTTTTTATACGTAAGCGGCACTGATAACGTTTGCTGGCCTTTTTCCATCACGTAATTGTTAGCGGTATGGCTGTATTTGGCACGACCTTCTGCAGTATCGATACCATTTTGACCAATCAGACCAGACTGAGCCACGTAAACGCGGTTACTGTTGTTTTCTAGCAATACAAAAGGCTTATCGCTATCAAGGGTCGCATCATACTGCTTTAGCGCAGCATAAACGATGTCACCGCCTTCTGGATTGATTTTGATGTCATAACGATCAGTAGTGACTGTGATTAGTCCTGCATCAGTAGCAGGTGTAGCAGTCACAGCGCTATCAACTGTACCGTTGTCGACAGGTAGCGTCTGTACTGGAATATCACCTGCTGCACCGCTAGTAGAAGGAATATCGGCTCCTACTGAAGCTGCAGTTTCTGGCACCGTGTCTACAGCTGGGGCATCTGCATAATCATCACGCCATGCCAAAATCAGCAGATAAGCGGTGATTAACATCGCAATGATGATCATCACCCGAAATATCTTTTGCATAAACCTTTCCTAGATTAAAAAATTAGGGAATAAAAAAACTAGGGCATGTGTTATGACCACCACACAGCATTGGCCCAGATAGTGAACGGTAATGGCAGCAGTCAATCACATAAAATGTTCATCATTTTACTAAAAAACGATTCTAAATGATACCAACAGTGTGGATAACTTGTGGGTAACTAGGTAGATATACTGAAACGCCTAGTAAAGCTTACGTCTTAGGTCAATTTCATCATATGATTTAGGCGAGTAACATAGCCATGATTATCTCGATAAACATAAAAACCATGAAACTGTCCATGAGCTACTAGATTACGGGACAAGTATTGATAACGATAAGAAGCCAAAGGTAGAGGCACAAAATCAATTCCATGTCCCCCTAATGGATGACAGCGACTAATGCGTTTTAATAACAGTAAACTCCCATTCCAAACACCATACCAAACTAGAGCTTGCTTACCATAGTTTGAACAGGTTGGATAATATCGACAACGAGCAGGTAATAT
>Ga0114916_1000606_pt1 | contig 23259 bp, 16 predicted proteins | sample MalvirAntarct_66_FD_83501 | JGI IMG/M metagenome (GOLD analysis project Ga0114916, IMG submission 83501) | Marine viral communities from the Global Malaspina Expedition - Malaspina viral metaG Antarct_66 | ecosystem: Environmental > Aquatic > Marine > Oceanic | place: West Anvers Island... | reverse complement strand
TGCTGTTGCTGCGTATACATTTGCCATAGTGCCTGCAAATGATGCTCAAAGCCATATTGATGTAGCTGCTGCGCCAATATCTCTTGGTCTGCGTATAAATGCACTTGCTGACCAAGACTTGCCAGTACGACAGCACTGGTCACCGCCTCAATACCATGACCAATAAGTACACAGACAGCAGATTTTTTTGCCAAATCGCTAAACGAATTGGATTCAGATTGGGGCATATTTTTATCCATAGTCTCGGCGCTCATGAGTGTACCTTTAGTCGTTATTAATATAGCAGCGCTCTCAAGAAAGCTGTTTGATGTGTTTTAATAGCTGATTGGTTGAGGTATCGAATGGTGCGTTGCCCTCTTGCTGCATCGCATCATGAACGGACTCTGCCATCTGCTTACCCATCTCAACGCCCCATTGATCAAATGGATTGATATCCCAGATACTGGCCATGACATAAACCTTATGCTCATAAAGCGCGATTAACGCCCCTAAGCTATGCGGAGTAAGTTCATCAATCAGCAAGGTTGTAGAAGGCTGGTTGCCTCGGTAGTATTTATATTTATCAGCATCACAAGCAATTTGACTATCCGTTTCAGCGATAGCAGCATTACCAAAAGCCAGTACACGGCTTTGAGCCAAACAATTGGCTAAAGACAGTTCATGCTGCTGTTGTAGTGGCGTATTTTTTGCCTCATCACTGTAGCGACGTACACAAGCGATAAAATCACAAGAGACTTGCTGCGTTCCTTGATGTAGCAGCTGATAAAAAGCATGTTGGGCATTGGAACCAATTTCACCCCAAAGAATAGGACAGGTATCATAATCAATACGATCACCATGCTGGGTCACCGATTTACCATTACTTTCCATCTCTAGCTGAGTTAAATAACTGGGTAAATAGCTTAAGCGCCCATCATAAGGCAGCACAGTATGAGCATTTACCTGCAAAAAGGTGCTATTCCAAACTGCGATTAAGCCCAATAATACCGGTAAGTTTTCTGCAAAATCCGCCTGCGCAAAATGCTCATCCATACTATGCGCACCTGCTAACAGCTCTTTAAACCCAGACATACCGATACGAATAGCTATGGCAAGACCAATCGCTGACCATAAAGAAAAACGACCCCCTACCCATTCCCAAAGCTGCAACTGGTGCTCAGGATGAATACCCCAATCACTCATTTTTTCACTATTGGCGGAGATGCCAATAAAGTGGCGACGCAATACACTGTCTTCAGTGCCCGCACGCAGCTTTGCGGTTGCAAGCAGCCATGATAGTGCCGTTTTGGCATTGGATAAGGTATCAATGGTACCAAAGGATTTAGATGAGATAATAAATAAAGTGGTTTCAGGATTTAGATGTTTTAGCAAATTATCCAGCTGTGTACCATCCATATTGGAGACGAAATGGACCTCAACACAGGTATCTGCCCACTCATCAAGGGCAGTGGTTGCCATCAGTGGCCCTAAGTCAGAACCCCCTACACCGATATTAACAACATCTGTAATCGCTTTACCTGAAAACCCGCGCCATGTCCCACTGCGTACACGCTCAGATAAGCGTTCAACTTGCCCCAAACTTTGATGGACATCAGCGACTACATCTTGATTATCAAGTTGTAAGTTTGCTGTGGTGGGCAATCGTAGTGCAGTATGCAAAGCGGCACGTTCTTCACTGGTATTCACCATCGCCCCTTGTAGCAAGGACTGAATACGAGCAGACAATTCACAACTATTTGCCAGATTTAATAAACTTTCTAGCACAGTATTATCTAAACATTGCTTGCTGTAGTCCATATACAGCGCCCCACTTTGAGCACTAAAACGTTGGGTACGTGTATTATCTTGTGCAAACAAGGCAGCTAATGACCACTTCGACTCAGCGCAGATTTGTAGCTTCTGCCAATATTTAGAATGGCGGGCACTGCTATAGACTTTATTGTCTTTTGTATCGTTCATTAACTACTCTTCATCGGCTAGTTGCTGCTGAGCGAAATATATAAAAGCTTGCATATAAGAGCGCATATCGCCAGCATCATAACTGTTACCACGCATGGTCGTGACATTGACACCATACTCACTGATAAGCGCATCAATAGCGTCAGTCAGTTGAATTTCTCCGCCAACTGAGGCTTGGGTATTAGCCAGATAATCAAAAATATGATGACTAAAGACATAACGACCAACCACAGCGAGTCTTGATGGCGCATCAGAGAGACTTGGCTTTTCTACAAAACCTGCCACTTTAAAACTGACATTCTTATCTGTTTTATCATCTATATCGCCCTCATCCATAAGCGCTTCACTTAATTGAGCGATACCGTATTTATGTACGCCTTCATCGGCCACTTTATCGACCAATATTTGCGAATGGTTATCTTCAGAAAAAGCGTCAATCATAAACGCCAAATTGTCAGCAGACATATCACCATTAAAAGGATCAAGCACCACATCTGGCAGCAGTACTGCAAAATCATGCTCACCAATGATTGGGCGTGCGGCAAGCACCGCATGACCTAAACCCAATGGCTTACCCTGACGTATCATCGATATAGTCACATCATCTGGTAGCCAGTTTAAGGTGTCTGCCAGCTCGTTCTTACCTTTAACACGCAATTGATTGTCAAGCTCGGCATTGAGATCAAAGTAATTTTCAATCGCACTTTTTTGTGCATGACCAACCAAGACAATGTGCTTAATACCGGCAGCAATAGCTTCTGCCACCACATAATGGATGGCAGGACGATTACCAAGCGGCAATAGCTCTTTAGGTACGGATTTAGACAATGGCAACATACGAGTACCAAAGCCTGCAACGGGTATCACCGCGTGAGTAATTTTTTTCATAAGGATTAATACATACTTAATAAGAATGGATAAGGGTTTATTTTCTATAATACTTATATTGAGTTATAACCATTTGGATTCATGCTTTGCCAACGCCATGTATCTTGACACATATCAGTAATAGATAAGCTTGCCTTCCATCCTAATAACTCTTGTGCTTTATCAGCACTAGCATAGCAACTGGCAATATCACCAGCTCGTCGCCCAACAAACTGAAAAGGAATATCTTGAGCTGATACGGCAGAAAACGCTCTAACTAACTCTAATACAGACGTTCCCTTACCTGATCCTAAATTGATCGGAAGAAAACCTAAGCTTTGCTTTTGCTGCTTTAGATAATTGAGCGCGGCGACATGACCTTGTGCTAGATCCGTGACATGTATAAAGTCACGCACACCCGTACCATCTACCGTAGCATAGTCATCACCAAAAATGCTTAATTGATCAAGCTTGCCGACCGCAACTTGTGAGATATAAGGCATTAAATTATTTGGAATATCATTGGGATCTTCGCCAATTTGTCCAGATGGGTGCGCGCCAACAGGATTAAAATACCTCAAAGGAATAAGGCTCCAGCTGTTATCTGATAGCGCTAAATCTTCTAGAACATGCTCAACCGTAAGCTTACTCTGTCCATAAGGATTGGTACAGGAGCGTGGAGAGTCTTCATTAATTGGCAGAATTTCAGGATCACCATAGACCGTAGCTGATGAAGAAAAGACTAGTTTTCTAACCTCATATTCAGCCATGATTTTAAGTAAGGTAATCGTACCACTCACATTATTATCATAATACATCAAGGGTTTAGCTACAGATTCGCCCACCGCTTTTAAGCCAGCAAAATGAATCACACCAAAAAACTGATGCGCGGCAAATACTTGCCTGAGTGAATCAGCATCACGAATGTCGCCTTCGATAAAGTCGATAGGCTGCCCAATAAGGCTAGAAACACGATTTACTGCCTCAAAACTGCTGTTCGATAAATTGTCGTATATCACCACCTCGTAGCCTGCTTCATGCAGTGCAATACAAGTATGTGAACCGATATATCCTGCGCCGCCAGTCACTAATATTTTATTTTTATTATTTTCCATATTGATATCCAAAGCAATTTTTAAACAAAAAAAGACACCCCATTGTAGGGGTGCCTTCATTATTTTTCAACGTCATTTGAGTATTAACAGTCAGTTAGCTGCTGATACTACCAACCTGTCACTTCTTTTAGCTTCTCGCCCAATTTTGATGGGTCACGCGTGTAAGCAATACCTGCCGCTTCGAACGCTTTAAACTTATCTTCAGCTGTACCTTGACCGCCAGAGATGATAGCGCCGGCATGACCCATACGCTTACCTTCAGGAGCAGTTACACCAGCAATATAACCAACAACTGGCTTAGTTACATGGTCTTTGATATAAGCGGCTGCTTCTTCTTCAGCAGTACCACCGATTTCACCGATTAAGATAATTGCTTCAGTTTGTGGATCTTCTTGGAACAATTTCAATGCATCAATCTGGTTCATACCAGGGATCGGATCACCACCGATACCGATACAGGTTGATTGACCAAAACCAAGTTTAGTAGTTTGAGCAACGGCTTCATAAGTCAAAGTACCAGAGCGTGAGATGATACCCACTTTACCTGGCAAATGGATATGACCTGGCATGATGCCGATTTTGCACTGACCTGGGGTGATAACGCCTGGGCAGTTAGGACCGATTAGACGTACATCGCCTGCTGTTTCAAGGTAGCGTTTGGCTTTAAGCATATCAAGCGTTGGTACGCCTTCAGTGATCACAACAATTAGCTTCACACCAGCGTCAATTGCTTCGATGATAGAATCTAGTACAAAAGGAGCTGGTACATAGATAACAGAAGCGTCTGCTTGGGTGGCTGCCATTGCTTCAGACATGGTGTTGAATACTGGCAAACCTAGATGCGTTTGACCGCCTTTACCAGGGGTTACACCGCCAACAACTTTTGTACCATACTCGATGGCTTGTTCTGAGTGGAACGTACCATTTTTACCGGTAAAACCTTGCACCAATACTTTGGTGTCTTTATCAATTAATACACTCATTATCTTATCCTTGTATGCGGTTGTCTGGTAGGCGCTTGCCTATCCTGCTACGTTAAATGTTAACGTCGGTAGAATAACAGCAAACGCCTTATACTCTTGAGCAATTAAGCTTTAACAGCGTCAACAATTTTTTGAGCGGCGTCTGATAAACCTTGAGCTGAGATCAGTTTCAGACCAGATTCTTCTAGAATTTGTGCGCCAAGCTCAGCATTGTTACCCTCTAAACGGACAACAACTGGTACTTTGACGTCAACTTCCTTGATCGCAGCGATAATAGCTTCTGCAATCATGTCACAACGTACGATACCACCAAAGATGTTGATCAGAACACCTTCAACGCTGCTGTCTTCAAGAATAATCTTGAATGCTTCAACAACGCGATCTTTAGTTGCACCGCCGCCAACGTCCAAGAAGTTAGCAGGCTTGCCGCCGTACAATTTGATGATGTCCATCGTAGCCATTGCAAGACCAGCACCGTTTACCATACAACCGATATTGCCTTCTAGAGCAACATAGTTTAGATCAAACTCAGCCGCTTTAAGCTCACGCTCATTTTCTTGTGATTTGTCTTGTAGCGCAGCAATCTTAGGCAAACGATACAAAGCATTTGAGTCGATACCAATTTTGCCATCAACACAAACGATCTCGCCATTTTCGCGAACCGCTAATGGGTTGATTTCAAGTAAATCAATGTCGTTTTCAACGAATGCTTGATAAGCACCAGACATCAATTTAACGAATTGATTAATTTGCTTGCCTTCAAGACCCAATTTAAACGCGACTTCACGCGCTTGGAATGGCAATAAACCAACCAATGGATCAATATTTACTTTAAAGATTTTCTCTGGCGTTTCTTCTGCAACTTTCTCAATCTCAACACCGCCTTCCGTTGATGCCATGAACGTCACGCGACGTGAAGAGCGGTCAACAACAGCACCAAGATATAGCTCGGTTTGCACTGGATACATATCTTCTGCAACCAATACGAAGTTAACTGGTTGACCAGCAGCATCAGTTTGATACGTTACAAGGTTTTTACCGATAAGCTCATCAGTCACTTGCTTCGCTTCTTCACGAGTCTTAACCAGTTTCACGCCGCCCGCTTTACCGCGACCACCAGCATGAACCTGCGCTTTGATGACTGCGATATCAGTTGGGGTTTTGTCAAAGGCTGCCGCTGCTTCGTCGCCGCTGTAGGCAATGATGCCTTCTTGAATTGGCAAGCCATAGCTTTTCAATAGCTCTTTTGCTTGATACTCATGTAAATTCATTGATTGAATCCTTTATTTTTACCATTAATAAAAAATGAAAACTCATACATCGTAGAATGCTCTACTGTATTTTAGACCAACCCATCATTCAAAATAGTCATTCAAAATAGCTATTCGAACAATGCGATGGTCATGTCATCATCTAATAACCATTTAAGACACTTAACATATCTTTATACAAATATTTTTAGCCATTAAAATTATTTACGTTTTTTACGCTGAATCGCGTGAATCGCACGACCATCCGCAGACAATGCTGCTTCATGGACGGCTTCAGAGATCGTTGGATGCGCAAACGTCATCAACTGCAAATCTTCGATGCTTGATACAAATTCCATCGCAATCATACCTTGATGGACGATATCGCCTGCACCAGCAGAAATCGCATGCATACCTAACAAACGGTCTGTTTTGGCATCAGCAACGACTTTGATAGAGCCTTGCGCTTCACTTTGAGCAAGAGCACGACCGTTTGCAGCTAGGTTAAATGAACCTGTTTTGACTTCGTAACCGGCAGCTTCTGCTTCTTGCTCTGTCAAACCAACCCATGCGATTTCTGGATGCGTATAGATGACGTTGATGATAGTGTCATAGTTAACTTGAGCTTTTTCGCCATGAATACGCTCAACCGCCATCATGCCCTCTTCCATGGCTTTATGCGCAAGCATAGGACCGCGTACCAAATCACCGATAGCATAAACGCCATCAAGATTGGTTTTGCACTGATCATTGACATCAATTAAACCGCGTTCGGTCAATTGAATACCACTGTCTTCGCCAAGTAATTTTTCAGAATAAGCGCGACGACCGACACAAACGATCAGCTTATCAAAGCTCTCTTCACTAGATTCGCCTTTGGTTTCACTAGTAACGATGACTTGATCGCCTTGTACTTCAGCATTGGTCACTTTGGTATCAACACGGATATCAAGACCTTGCTTTTTCAGCATTTTGCCCGCTTCTTTAGCGATATCTTTGTCAGCAGCAGCCAAGAAGCTAGGTAGTGCTTCATATACCACAACTTCTGAACCTAGACGACGCCATACTGAACCAAGCTCAAGACCGATAACACCGGCACCGATTACGCCTAAACGCTTAGGTACAGCAGTGAAGTCAAGCGCGCCAGTAGAGTCAACGATACGATCGCCGTCAGTTTTGGCAACTGGAATATCAATCGGCACTGAACCAGCTGCAAGAATCACGTTTTTAGCAGTGATAGTCGTTTCTGCTTCATCAGCAAGAGCGGTAAATTTAACTTTTTTATCAGCACCTTTACCATCTTCTAATGTGCCCCAGCCTTGTAGCCAGTCAACCCCATTACCTTTCAATAACGCAGCAACACCGCCAGTTAACTGCTTAACGATGCCTTCTTTACGAGCAATCATTTGCTCGATATCGATAGCAACATCACCAGTAGTAATACCATGCTCATTAAGGTCGTGCTTAGTCGCTTCATAGCGATGTGAGCTATCAAGCAATGCTTTTGATGGGATACAACCGACGTTTAAGCAAGTACCGCCAAGTGCAGGCTCGCCTTTATAGACGCGTTTTTCGATACAAGCGACGCTCATGCCAAGCTGTCCTGCACGGATTGCTGCTTCATAACCACCAGGTCCGCCGCCGATGACGACTAAATCATAACTGTCTTTCATAATACGTTCCTATTTTAATTTTAGTTTAATGTTAGGTATCATATAAACCAATTTTATCTCGTTAGTAAACCATCGACTTATCTGTTCGATAACCAATACGATATCTAAATGCTAGATAATAGATGCGTTTAAAAAGACGATAAAGATAGTTGCTGAGTATGCTTAGCTCATTGCTCATAAGATAGAACTGAAAAAGCTAAAAGGCATTAAAAGATAATCTATACAAAGCTAAAAAGCTTGTATCAGTCATTACTGATACAAGCCTAAAAACTTAAAGATCTAAAAGTAGCATAGTAGGGTCTTCAACCAATTCTTTCAGTGTTACTAAGAATTGTACCGCTTCTTTACCATCAATCATACGATGGTCATAAGACAGCGCAAGATACATCATTGGCAAGATTTTAACCTCACCATTAACTGCCATAGGGCGGTCATTGATGGCATGCATACCCAAGATAGCCGTTTGTGGTGGGTTCAAGATAGGTGTTGACATCAGTGAACCAAATACACCACCGTTTGAGATGGTAAATGTACCGCCAACCATGTCTTCTAGACCAAGTTTGCCTTCTTGTGCTTTACCACCAAACTCACGAATCTTGGCTTCAACATCTGCCATGCTCATGCGATCAGTATCACGCAGTACTGGTACGACTAGACCACGGTTAGAAGATACGGCAACACCGATGTCATAGTAACCATGATAAACGATATCATCACCGTCTAATGATGCATTCACAGCTGGATAACGTTTTAGGGCTTCAGTCGCCGCTTTTACGAATAACGACATAAAGCCTAAACGTGTACCATGACGCTTTTCGAACTGATCTTTATACTTAGTACGCATGTCCATCAACGGTTTCATGTTGACTTCGTTAAACGTCGTTAACATTGCCGTTTCTTGAGAAGCAGCTAGCAGACGATTCGCGATTGTTTTACGTAGACGTGTCATTGGTACACGTTTTTCAGTACGCTCGCCAACTGCTTCAGCAACAGGACGACCACTATCAGAAGTGATTGAGCTATCCGCTTTCAACGTTGGGTTTGACATGTCAGTTTTAGTCACACGACCGCCGCGACCACTACCTTCGACGTTTTTAGGATCTACGCCAGACTCTTTGGCTGCTTTACGAACCGCAGGGCTTTGATCTTTATGATCAGATTCAGCAGACGCTTGTACTGGCTCACCGCCATCTGTTGCTTGCTTAGGTTGTACTGGCGCAGCTGGTTGATCTGGATCAACGGCAGGAGCAGCTTCAGCACTGGCGCTAGCACCAGCTTCGAATTCGGCAATCAGCTCATCAGACAATACGGTGTCATCTACTTGCTTAACGATTCGGGTTACAACACCGTTATCAGGCGCGACCACTTCTAATACAACTTTATCAGTTTCGATTTCAGCTAATAGGTCATCACGGTTTACTTGCTGACCTTCAGTGACATGCCATTCAACGATTGTACCATCGGCAACCGATTCTGGAAAAACGGGGGCTTTAATTTCAGCCATCGATATACTCCTTAGATTTGGATATTACTATTTATAATTAAGTCGTGATAGGCAGTCAGTGCCATTTAAAATGTGATATTTAAATTGTCTCACTGGGTACTGACTGTCATCGCCTGATTCATTGATTACATACAATCTGTTATTTAGATGAGCTATTAAATAGACAGCTCATCTACACTGATACCAAGACCACCAGCGATTAAATCTTGTTGTTGCTTAACGTGTAATTTTGCTGATCCTGTCGCAGGCGCTGCACTGGCAGGACGTGCAACTGGCTCCATCACTTTTGCTCTGGTTGGATGCGGTACAACAATACGGAACATATGTGGTGCTAAGTAATACCAAGCGCCTTGGTTCAACGGCTCCTCTTGCGTCCAAACGATTTCTTTTAAGTTGCTGTATTTTTCAATTTCAGCAATTAAGCGTTTTTCTGGTAAAGGATAGAGCTGCTCAATACGAACGATTGCTACATGGTCTAAACCTAATGCACGGCGCTGCTCAAGCAAGTCATAATAAACTTTACCGCCACATAGCACCATACGAGTCACGTTGTCCGGATTTTGCTGATCCATCTCTGGCAATACCGTTTCAAACTTACCATTTGCCAATTCTTCTAATTGAGAAGTCGCAAGCTTATGACGTAGCAAGCTTTTTGGCGACATCACGATTAACGGTTTACGAATCGGGCGAACCGCTTGACGACGTAGCGCATGATAAATCTGTGCAGGCGTCGTTGGTGTGATGACTTGCATGTTGTCTTCAGCACATAACTGCAAGAAGCGCTCAAGACGGGCTGATGAATGCTCAGGACCTTGACCTTCGAAGCCATGCGGCAATAACATGGTCAAGCCGCAAACGCGCTGCCATTTGGTCTCGCCACTGGCGATGAATTGGTCGATAACTACTTGAGCACCGTTAACAAAATCACCGAACTGCGCTTCCCAAACAACCAATGCATTTGGCACCGTAGTCGCATAACCATATTCAAAAGCTAGTACTGCTTCTTCTGATAGCAATGAGTTATAAGTGGCAAAGCGTGCTTGATCTTCACTCAGGTGAGCAAGTGGCACATACATGCTGCCATCTTCAATATTATATAGCTCACTATGACGATGTGAGAAGGTACCACGTCCTACATCTTCACCGGTAATACGTACCAAAACTTTATCATTATCAACCAGTGATGCGTATGCCAATGTTTCAGCTGCGCCCCAGTTTAAAGGCTCTTCGCCAGTTTGCATGGCCAAGCGCTGCTCAACCACTTTTTGTACTTGGCGCTGTAGCTTATAGCCTTCAGGCATTTCTGCCATACGGCGACCATAACCTTTTAATACTTCGATATCGACACTGGTATCCCAATCGTCAACCAAATCGTGACCCAGATAAGGTTTCCAATCGACAAATAGCTGCTCGTTCGGCTCGTTTACCAATGAGTTGGCAACATATTCACCGCGGTCTAATGATTCACGATACTCATCTTCTAAACGCGTTTCATCTTCTTTACTCAGCAAACCTTCTTCGATTAACTGTTTCGCGTAAATAGTACGAGTCGTTGGTAGTTTTTTGATCACTGCATACATCAATGGCTGGGTCGCTGAAGGCTCATCGGCCTCATTGTGACCATTACGGCGATAGCAAAAAAGATCTATGATGATGTCTTTGTCAAACTCATGACGATAATCTAATGCCAATTGCGCGGCAAATACCACAGACTCAGGATCGTCACCGTTAACATGTAAAATTGGTGCATGAACCATTTTCGCCACGTCGGTACAGTATTCCGTTGAGCGTGCATCTTCTTGACGACTGGTGGTAAAACCAACTTGGTTATTAATCACAATATGTATGGTGCCGCCCGTCGTATACGCACGGGTTTGTGACATCTGGAATGTCTCTTGTACCACGCCTTGACCGGCAAACGCGGCATCACCATGAATGACGATTGGCAATACTGAATTGCCTATCTTCTTTTCATGCAATGGCTGATCATTACGACGTACTTGACGCGCACGTACTGAGCCTTGCAATACCGGAGCAACGATCTCAAGATGCGACGGGTTAAACGCTAAGGCTAAATGCGTCTCGCCACCTGGCGTCATCACGTTTGATGAAAAACCATTGTGATATTTTACGTCGCCTGAACCTTTTTCGGGCTGTACTTTACCATCGAATTCATCAAACAAATCGGCAGGGTTTTTACCCAAGATATTGACCAATAAGTTTAAACGCCCTCGATGCGCCATACCAATGACCATCTCTTTAGTGCCATAACCGCCTGCACGTTGGATGATTTCATTGATAGCTGGAATAAAGCTCTCCCCACCTTCCAAACCAAAACGCTTCACGCCGGTATATTTACGCGCAAGGTACTTCTCTAAACCTTCCGCTGCGGTCAAACGCTCAAGAATAGACAAGCGCTTTTCTTGATCAAATTTGATATGACCCAGATTGGTTTCTAAATATTTTTCCATCCAGCGTTTTTCGGTACTGGTAGTCACGTGCATATATTCTGTACCGATATAACGGCAATAGACGCGCTCCATGATTTCAATGATTTCACGTAACGGTGCTTCATTTTTACCGATATTTAGATCATTAGTAGGAAATACCGTATCTAGATCCGCGTCAGAAAGATTGTGATAGGCAAGGGTCAAATCCTCTACTTCCGCACGTGGGTGTAGACTTAATGGATCTAACTGCGCTCGGCGATGACCGCGACGACGGTAAGCTGAGATGAGCTGCTGTACGCCCATTTGCTTATTGTCACCAACATTGTTGCTATGACGAGTAGTCGCGCTACTGGTGTCGGTGCTGACCTTATTAGCCGTCTGATTACGCGCTAATAATAAAAACTGGTCTTTAATGGCGTTATGCGGCGCATCATTTGGCGATTTGTATTGTTCAAAATACGTTTGCCAATCGCTGCCAACACTATTAGGATCTTCTAGGTATTGCTCGTAGAGAATATCAATATAATTGGCGTTATCAGCGGCCAACTCTGTTTGATCTACGCTCGCTGCTTCTTTAGTTATACTATTCATAATAATCGTCTATTTGATAGATAAATGAATGGAATCGTGCTTATTATTGTAAAATCTGTTGTATACAGGCGGCTCAGCTATTGAATAAATAGCCTTTTAACAATGAACAATCAACATAGAACACCATTCAAATTATTTGTGAACGTTCAGTTTTCTGATGTCGCTCGTCGCAAAACATTAATTTATATATAATGCTACAAGTTATAACTAAATTGTTATTTATAGCATTTTTTTAATTTTTTTTTGTTCAGCTGGCTTATTTACAAGCCATTTCTGCTGAATAACTTGGCTATTGTAGCTCTACAATGACTATTTGACAAATGATACACTGCCGTATAGCGTAACATGGCAACAATTGCAGCCATAGTTTGTTTGTTCAATACTAAGTATTTACACAATGAATATCTATTATCACTTTACGCAATTCATAGGTGATTGACTTCCTGCATATTCACACATTACTGCTATGCATCCGTTTTAACCTCAGTATTATATACCTTCTATCATCGTCATTCACCCCTATAATCTTATAATAACCATGCATTTTTTATGCTTAGCCATTACTACTTATAATTATATAGGCAGATGGAGCAGATAACAGGTTGTCTTACATATAAGCAACGTATTGTTAGTATGGCCTTACTTGCCATGATTATTCTGATGCAAATTCAAATATTGTTCTAAGACGACTTAACAAGCATGGTGACTTTACGCTATTGTTTTGCTTATTTTAACGAATAAAAAACACCACCTTATCTTAGGTGGTGTTTTTTTATAGCGCTATTATAAAGCTAATTGAGGCTAAAAGGTATATTAACCTGCTTGATCAAGCAACAAATTACGAAGATGACCGATAGCTTTGGTTGGATTCAAGCCTTTTGGACATACTGATACGCAGTTCATGATACCGCGGCAACGAAATAAGCTGAATGGATCGTCTAAACGAGCCAGACGCGCGCGCGTATCACTATCACGGCTGTCAGAAACAAAACGATCAGCATGCAGTAGTGCTGATGGTCCTAAGAACTTATCAGGATTCCACCAGAATGATGGGCAGCTGGTTGAACAGCAGGCACATAAAATACATTCATATAAACCATTTAACTTGTCACGTTGCTCAGGTGACTGCAAGCGCTCAGTCGCAGGCGCTGGCTGATCATTAATTAAGAATGGATGTACTTTTTCGTACTGCTCGTAGAATTGGTTCATATCAACGACCAAATCACGAACCACTGGCAAACCTGGTAACGGACGAACGGTTACTTTTTCTGGCAAAGTATTCATGTTGATCAAACATGCTAGACCATTTTTACCGTTAATATTCATGCCATCAGAGCCACAGATGCCTTCACGGCACGAGCGACGGAAGGTAAGAGTTTCATCTTCCTTCTTTAGGCGTAATAACACGTCAAGCAACATACGATCTGAGTCTAGTAGCTCAATCGTATAAGTTTGCATGCGCGGCGCTGCGTCCAGATCAGGATCGTAGCGATAGATTTCGATGGTGCGAGTACCTCGGGTCATAATGCTAAACTCCACACGTCGGTGATGGCGGGTATACAAGGATTGCAACATAGTCGCGCTGGCTATTAATCTGTACTGACAAGAATGATCAAATACTGATTAATAGGGCGCTGGCATGAGCTTGTAGCTGGCGGTCACCTTTTTAATAAATGAATAAAGGATAAAACGTTTATGCTGTCTATACACATCAGGCGCAAGGCGTCTGACTTAGTAGACACGAACCTTTGGCTCGATATAATCAACCGTTAATGGAATTTTACGAACCGGCTTATAGATAATCTTATTGCCTTCAGAATACCATAAGGTATGCTTCATCCAATCATTATCGTTACGACCGTTTGGTGCATATTCATCATCTTCAGGACGATCATAGTCAGAGACACTGTGCGCGCCGCGGCTTTCATGACGCTGGGCCGCCGATATCATCGTCGCTTTTGCTACTTCGTAAAGATTGCCCACTTCAAAGGCTTCAATACGAGCAGTGTTAAAGACTTGTGATTTATCAGCCAAATGAATCTGATCAATCTTCTCGCCTAGCGCTAGGATTTTTGCAACGCCTTCATCCATCATCGCTTGTGTACGGAATACACTGGCATGCGTTTGCATAGTTGCACGAATTTCATCGGCAACGTCTTGCGCATTGTAGCCTGATGTTGACTGTTGCAGCTTGTCTAAACGACCGACTGTGTAATCAAGGACGCGAGGATCAAGTGGCTTATAGTTATGATCTGCATGATGGAATTCATCAACGATGTGCTTACCTGCAGCGCGACCAAAGACTAATAAATCAAGTAGTGAGTTGGTACCTAAACGGTTGGCACCATGAACACTCACACAAGCACACTCACCGATAGCATAAAGACCTTTAACGACGTTGCCTTTAGCATATAAACCGTCTTCATCCGTACCCGCTTCTAGATCCGGTACAATCACTTGACCATGAATCGTGGTTGGAATACCACCCATCATATAGTGAATGGTTGGGATAACTGGAATTGGCTCTTTAGTGATGTCAACGTTGGCGAAGTTCTTACCAATCTCAAATACTGATGGTAGACGCTTCATAATGGTTTCAACACCTAAATGCGTCATATCCATTACGATATGGTCAGCATTTGGACCACAACCACGGCCTTCTTTGATTTCTTGGTCCATAGAACGAGAAACCAAATCACGTGGTGCTAAGTCTTTAACCGTTGGCGCATAACGCTCCATGAACGCTTCGCCATCTTTATTACGTAAGATAGCGCCTTCACCTCGGCAACCTTCAGTCAATAGTACGCCTGCACCATGGACGCCAGTTGGATGGAACTGCCAGAACTCCATATCTTGTAGTGGAATACCTGCGCGAACCGCCATGCCAATACCGTCACCAGTATTAATATAAGCGTTGGTAGAGGCAGCAAAGATACGACCTGCGCCGCCTGTCGCTAACACAGTGATTGGCGACTGGAATACCGCAACAGTACCAGTTTCTTGCTCAATAGCGATGACGCCATTGATGTTGCCGGCTTCATCTTTGATCAAATCAAGCGCAATCCACTCGATAAAGAATTCAGTACCTTGCTGCAGGTTTTTTTGATATAAGGTATGTAATAGTGCATGACCGGTACGGTCAGCAGCAGCACACGCACGTTGTACGGCTTTTTCGCCATAGTTTGAGGTATGACCACCGAATGGACGCTGATAAATTGTGCCATCTTCATTACGGTCAAACGGCATGCCCATGTGCTCAAGCTCATACACTACTTTTGGCGCTTCACGGCACATGTACTCAATCGCGTCTTGGTCACCCAACCAGTCTGACCCTTTAACGGTATCATAAAAGTGGAAATGCCAGTTATCGTTGCTCATGTTACCGAGACTTGCACCGATACCGCCCTGAGCTGCAACGGTATGCGAGCGGGTTGGGAATACTTTGGTTAAGACTGCAACCTTCATGCCGGCTTCAGCTAAGTGCAATGATGCACGCATACCTGAACCACCACCACCAACGATGACCGCGTCATAGTTTAGGGTTTTGATATTGCTAATGGTATTGTCTTGTCTAGTTGCCATTACGGTTTTCCTAATGCCTGTTAATACTTGCGAAGTAAATACAAGGACTGCTTAACCAGTCATACACTCCGAGCTGAATCATCGACTCAAAGCACGGATATGGATGATGTAATTGTACATAACTGGGTATCTAAGCCGCCTTCAACCACTTACTAAAATGTGCATATCTATCTGAGCGTTAAACAGCAACGACACCGAAGCCGTTACCCCAAAAAATCATGATGCCCCAGAATAAAAATACAAAAACGGCAATAATCATTAATGTCTGTAAGACCAAGCGTAGGCCAGCTGCGCTCGCGCCCAATTTACCGGTAGTAATATAGTCTGTGAATACGGTCCACATGCCAATCCATGCATGACCCGCAAGGGCTAGAACTGCTACTAAGCTAAATAGACGCATCGGTAAGCTGGTCATAAAATTTGACCATTCCGTGTAGCTCACATCGCCATGGGTCAAAAAGAAGCCCAATAGCACCACACTATAAACTGCTAAGACCACCGCACTGATACGTTGGACTATCCAATCACGTGAGCCTGAGCCGGTTAGACTGGTTGCGCTTTTTATTCCTGAATCGTTTCTCATTAGAACATCACCCATACAAATGACGCGACTATTAATATCGCTGCAATTACAAAGCTGATCATAGAGGCAGCACGGCCAGATTTCAGCTCTTCATTCATGCCCATATCAGCAAATAAATGCTTCATACCCATCACAAAGTGATAAGCGATGGCGGCGACGAAAATCCATGCCAAAAAGCGCACTAAAACATTGTCAAAAACGGTTTCAAAACTCTCAGGCGATGCCAAAGAATTCTGCAATAACCACAGCATGACTGGAATAAGTAAAAATAAAATGATGCCAGAGATACGATGCAAGATTGAAGCAATCGCAATCGGTGATCGATTAACACTAATCACTTGGCTGAGGGGCAGATCAATAGGTCGGTTGCTTTTCACAGCGGGCATCCTTTTTGCGGTTATGTCTGGTAGTTACTTATGATTTAGCAATCGTCTGCCAAATACACTGAGCACCACACAAGACGAATAAAGTAAGGAAGGAAGAGCTAGCTGACGTCATTTAATTTGCGCTAAATCTGAAAGCATACGGAGATTGACAGGGTCTTTATGGGCATTCAACTATCGCTCAATAAACCCTTTCCACAATAAGCTTTCTACATATTAACAGACCACAAAACGAAGCACGGGATAAATCGATTAACTATTCTATTTTTACTGGTTCCCATTAACAAAAAAAAGACAACGCCATGGAGTCATCTCTATGTTATCCTTTTTTGTTAAGGTAAACTTCACTGTAGGCTATTTAAAAATAGAACAGTTAACAAGAATATTCAAGCGATAAGCTCGGTCTTGGTCTACAAAGTGATTATTCAATCGTAACAAAGTATGAGTGGAGCAAAGCCCCTCACCTACTTTATTAGGACAAGTCATCAATTTGCGCAAAGCTAGTGCCAGTTAAATCCCTCTAATTATAAAATGACTGAGCACTAATTACAAATTTATCCCCTAAATAGTGGTTATTAGAGATTTATTAACAAAAAACTGGCTATTTGCAATATGAATTCATTAGTATTACTCAGGCTTAGTGACCTATGAAGCCAAACGAATATATCAGCTAATGATGCTCTGTCTGTTTTATAGTAATTATTAGAAGATATCTCAGAAGAGTAGTTGGTTAAAATGGCCTCTTTACATTTAGGTTAATAATAATCATTACGCTATGATAAATAAGATGGTTTACAGTCAAATTACCTACTAGACATATTTTGATACAAAGTTTACAACCGATAAGCACTACTAGCGCACGTCTATTGGTGGTCTAGCAAGTAAAAGTCTTTTCAAAACTTAAGTAATAACTGCTAATATAGCCTGCATATTAAATAGGTCACATTCATTTTGGCCATTTGACTATTTATGACGCGAGGGTGTGCGTCACTATTATTTTTGTTCTAACAAGTTAAAACAATGGAGATTAAATTATGGCTGATAATCAAGCCACATTGACCGTAGATGGTAAGGACTACCAACTTCCTATTACTGAGGGTACTTTAGGGCCGTCAGTTATCGAAGTTGCTGCTTTCCAACAAGCTGGCTACTGGACCTATGATCCAGGCTTTATGGCAACTGCTCCTGTCGAATCGAAAATTACCTTCATTGATGGCGGTAAAGGCGAGCTATTGCATCGCGGCTATCCTATTGACCAGTTAGCAAACAATGCAGAATATCTAGAAGTGGCTTATGCACTGATTCATGGTGATCTGCCTAACGCTGAGCAAAAAGCCGATTTCTTTGAAAAAATTCGTAAGCATACTGGTGTTCATGATCAATTGCGTAAGTTCTTTGAAGGCTTCCGTCGTGACGCCCATCCAATGGCAATTATGGTTGGTGTCGTTGGTGCCTTATCTGCGTTTTATCATGAAGATTTAGACATCAGCAATGAAGAACATCGTGAAATTACCGCGATTCGTCTCATCGCTAAAATGCCTACACTTGCGGCAATGAGTTATAAATACTCACAAGGCGAACCGTTCATGTATCCACGTAATGATTTCAATTATGCGGAAAACTTCTTATACATGATGTTTGCAACCCCTGCTGATGTTGATTATAAAACCAACGACGTTATCACGCGTGCTATGGACAAAATCTTTACCTTGCATGCTGACCATGAGCAAAACGCATCAACGTCTACCGTACGTCTAGCAGGTTCTACTGGCGCCAATCCTTACGCTTGTATCGCTGCTGGTATCGCCGCCCTTTGGGGACCATCACATGGCGGCGCCAATGAAGCCGTACTTGAGATGCTAGATGAAATCGGTTCAGTAGAAAACGTTCCAGAATTTATGGAAAAAGTGAAAAGCCGTGAAGTGAAACTGATGGGCTTTGGTCACCGTGTTTACAAAAACTTTGACCCACGCGCACAAGTGATGAAAGAGACTTGTGACGAAGTACTAGGCGCATTAGGTATCAATGATCCTAAGCTTGAGCTTGCTATGGCACTTGAGAAAATCGCTTTAGAAGACCCGTTCTTCGTTGAGCGTAACTTGTATCCAAACGTTGATTTTTACTCTGGTATTATCCTTAAAGCCATCGGTATCCCAACGTCAATGTTTACCGTTATCTTTTCACTAGCTCGTACTTCTGGTTGGATCAGCCATTGGCTTGAGATGCACAGCGCACCGTTCAAAATCGGTCGCCCACGCCAGTTATACACTGGTGAAACGCATCGCGATTTTGTTACAGTTGAAGATCGTAAATAGTAATTAAGTATGTGTAAAAATAAACAGCCATAAAAAAATCTCGCCATGTGCGAGATTTTTTTATGGCTAAATTTAACGGATTACTTAAATTCTTTTAGCGTTTGCTCATATTTAGCGATTTGTTCATCATAACCTTCAATCGTTTCATTGAATTTCGCCATCAGCATCTCAAATTCTTGTTGTTGGGTTTGTTTCATTTTTTGCATATCTAGTACTTGCTGGGCTTCTATCTGCTCCCAAACTTGATGCTGAATAATTAAACGTGCCAATGCAGGGCTTTTAGCACTGACTCTGCCAGCAATTTCTGCATCTTCAAAAAGCTGTGGTACTAAGGTTGCGATATTAATCAAAGTATCCGTATCCTGCGCATTCAGTGGCGTGGTCACTGGCTGATAAAGCGCTTCCATTGCTTGCTCATAGCGTTCTATAATCTGCTTTTCAGTTAATATCACAGGTTTACGTGGCTCTAAGCTAATACGCTTTAATACCGTTAAATCGCGCTCACCAACTTCGGTACTGGTGTTAATTTCATCGTTTGTGTCAGTATCTGTCCCAGAGTTGCCATTTTCTGCATCCTTTACAGCTGCTACCGGATCTTGTGCTAGTTGTGGCGTAGGATCGCTGTTAGCTGGCTGATTATTGCCAGTTGCAACAGTAGGCTCATCGACTAATAAAGCATTTTCACTGTCTGCGATATCAGCAGCTTGTAGCGACTCGTACTCTGCTTGCAGACGCCCCTGCAATGCCTGAAACTGGGTAACATATAAAGGTTGGAACTGCTCAATACGTGCGGCAGCAGAATCACTTTGCGCCATCGGTTGGCTGTCTTCTTCACTTGTTTGCTCACTGGTTTGGGGCTTATCCGCTACATTTTCTTCTGCTGCTTGCTGCTGACATCCGCTTAACAATAAGACACCAGTCAATGCCGCCGCCAGTAAGGCATTTGAGTGCTGTGGACACTCAATACCTTTATTAGTAAGGTTACCATAAACACCATTATCATGTTTTACTAGCCAAAATTTAAACATCTGAATTTATTTCCTGTGTTAAAAACAAAAATATCACATAGCTATATAGAGGTTAAGAATCAGTCGCGGCATGGTCTACTAGGCTCAAGATTAGTCGCAATTAAACCACTAAAAATGGAATACAGCCTGCAAGATCTTGACAGTATTGTCCGCGCTGACGACGAACAAAATAGTCTTGTACCATGCGTGCCTGCTGCTCGATACCATATTTAAAAAAAGGCTTACCCACTTTTAGCACATAATTATAGCGACGATCGATAATAGCACCGCGTACCACTTTCAAGCCTTGTTGCAGCTGCCACACATGTGTCAACTCATGTATCAGCCAACCTTGTTTGCCCAATGGCGCTTGGCTAAAATCATCTATCCAATCTGATGCATGAAAATAAATACGACCATTAGGACTCACAGCGTAATGTTTGAGTACCCACCATGCTGTTTTCAGCTGAACGTCATCAATTCTGAGGCTGTCACCAAAAACCGAACGTGCAAGAGTAATTTCACCTTCAGTAAGAGACCGCGCTTGTTGTTTAGCAGTTCCTAAGTTAGCAGATACCGAACTACGATTTAATAGACGCTTAAAAATCGACTGCAACATGACTACTATCATCCTTTATCTGTGATCTATCATTTTCGTAAAGTTAGTTAACACCTTAATAGGGATAATATAGATATAAGTAAAGCGTTAAAGACATAAGCTGTACATTTAGCTGACTTTTATTAACGTGAATCTGCGTTAGCCTAGCTTCTATAATAATGTTAAAGACATCATGAATTATTATCTTATTTATGACTTATTGCTTAATCGCAATAAGGACAGCATTATAAAGACAAATATGGAAAGCAGTAATTTGAGTTCGCATATTATGGACAACTGTTTAATCTTACAATAAAAAGCCTTGAATCACAGAAGCTATAGAGAATTTTATGCCACCTAATTTTCATGCTGATACACCCCTTGCCCAGCGTATGCGCCCGACCACGCTTGATGCCATTATTGGTCAAGAGCACTTGTTAGCAGTAGGTGCTCCGCTAAGGCGCTTGGTAGAGCAAGGACACCTACCGTCTATTATTTTGCATGGGGAAGCAGGTATTGGCAAAACAACCATCGCTATGCTTTTGGCGGATGCCGTTGAACGACCTTTCCATGCACTATCTGCTTTAAATACTGGGGTTAAGCAGTTGCGTGAAGTATTAGACAGTAAGGATTCATTGAGTTTTGAGTCGCCTGTGGTCTTTATTGATGAGATTCATCGGTTTAATAAAGCTCAGCAAGATGCGCTACTTGGTGCAGTAGAGTCTGGAGATATCACCTTGATTGGCGCGACCACTGAAAATCCTTCCTTTAGTGTCAATAATGCCCTCTTGTCTCGTTGCCAAGTGTATCGCCTAGAGCCGCTGACGCCTGAGCAAATCAGTGCCGTATTACAGCGGGCGCTTTTAGAAGATAATATACTGAAAAACCTATCGGTCGATTTGCAGGCGCAAGATACGATTAGCCAGTTGGCACATGGTGATGCACGAAAAGCCCTTAATTTATTAGAGCTGGCGATTCAAACGGCTGATACCAAGCAATCACCGATCATTATCGACGATGCATTGGTCGGTCGGGTAGCACAGACTGCACTCGTACGCTATGATAAAGATGGTGAGCAGCATTATGATATGGTATCAGCAATGATAAAGTCAGTACGGGGCTCAGATCCTGACGCGGCACTATATTGGATGGCGCGTATGCTGGTGGGCGGCGAGCCGGCTGACTTCATCGCGCGGCGTTTGGTCATTTTGGCCAGTGAAGATATCGGCAATGCCAACCCTAATGCTCTACTCCTTGCTGATGCGGCATTGCGCAGTGTGCAATCCATCGGCATGCCAGAATCACGTATTATCTTGGGGCAAGTGGTGGTCTATCTGGCAACCAGTGCCAAGAGTAATAGTACTTACAACGCTATCAATGCTGCGATGAGCTTGGCAGAAAAAGACGCCTCACCTGTGCCGCTACACCTACGTAATGGCGTGACCAAATTAATGCGCAATCAAGGCTATGGACAAGATTATGTCTATCCCCACAATTATCCCAATCATTATTATGCGCAAAGTTATTTACCAGACAATTTAATCGGTACGCGCTTTTATGAATTTGCAGACAATCAGCGTGAGCAGCATAGCAAGCAGTTTATCGATTGGCTGAAAGACCAAGCAGCCAGTAATGACTAATCATTCAAAATATGACTGATTATATGCACTGATCTATCAATTGTCGTTACCATTAGTGATACTAATCACGGTTTTAGACAGACTGGCCTATATAGTTTCGAGATGAGGCAGCACAGTGGGATGAAAAGCGTTAAAATGTCCTCATAATGATGTATAAGCAATGATTAGATAACGTCTACAGTTAATCAGTTTGATCCAGCGCGTTTTGCTTAGCCGCAACAGCGCTTTGTCGCATCTACTGCTACAATAGGCAGATAACACTTTATATCCCATATTGACACCTATTTATACAATAAAATATTGAGATCTACTATGAGTTTAAATACGATTCCTGAGATTATCGAAGACATTCGTGCAGGTAAAATGGTCATCTTGATGGATGATGAAGACCGCGAAAACGAAGGCGATATTATCATGGCAGCGACCCACGTGCGCCCTGAAGATATCAACTTTATGATTACTCATGCACGTGGCTTGGTCTGTTTGACCTTGTCACAAGCACGTTGCCAGCAGTTGGCACTGCCACTCATGTCTGACCGTAATGAAGCAAAATTTAGTACCAATTTTACCGTTTCTATTGAAGCGGCTGAAGGCGTGACTACGGGTATTTCAGCCGCTGACCGCGCGCGTACCATTCAAGCAGCGGTCTCCTCTTCTGCAAAACCAGAAGACATCGTTCAGCCTGGGCATATTTTCCCAATCATGGCACAGAATGGTGGTGTCTTGCACCGCGCCGGACATACCGAAGCAGGTTGTGAT
>Ga0114916_1000604_pt1 | contig 23277 bp, 23 predicted proteins | sample MalvirAntarct_66_FD_83501 | JGI IMG/M metagenome (GOLD analysis project Ga0114916, IMG submission 83501) | Marine viral communities from the Global Malaspina Expedition - Malaspina viral metaG Antarct_66 | ecosystem: Environmental > Aquatic > Marine > Oceanic | place: West Anvers Island... | reverse complement strand
CTATACTACAGCCATTATAATTAAACTGATTACTGTTTTTTAATGAACAATTTGGAATGGGTAGCACCTAAATCATCTGTTACTTGTAGGATAAATACACCTTCTAACAAACGATCTACCTGGATCACCAATTCCTTGGCTTTTAAGTTTTCCTGTGATTGCCTTACATTACCTAAATAATCATATATTTTATAACTGGTAATAGCATTTTCCAATTTGGCGGTAAAGAATGTAGTTGTTGAGTTTGGATAAATTAGTAAGCCGCCTTGATGAGTAGGATTCACAATCACTTCAACCTCGGCAAATTTTCCACTTCCTTCATCGGTACAGGTAAGTGTTGCATTGCCCTCAAAAACTCCCGTAACCTTACCTTGTTGGTCAACAGTCGCTACCGTTTCATTGTTAGAACGCCATACCAAAGAAACGTCAGTAGCCTTGCTAGGGGTTACAAAACCAGTAAAATTGTAGGTTTCGCCCACCTCTAAATGGCGAGTAGCCGCTGGCGCAAATGCTGTAACTGAAGGACCTGCAAGCGGAATTGTTTATAAAGCAACTATTGAGGATGCCATTCAGATTAAAACGGGCGCATCCTTAAAACGGAATAATTAGGAGCAAACCTAATTTAAATAATTATAGAACATAAGAAATAAAATCCTTATAGTTGGGCCATATGTCAATACTAAAAAACATAAAAAATAAATCTAAAAAGCTGATGCAGGAACTCATTGTCCTTCATCTTGCCTATAAAAACCCAAAAACACCTTGGACGGCCAAAGCTTTGATTGTTTTGATAATTGGGTATGCCTTAAGCCCCATAGATTTGATCCCGGATTTTATCCCCGTAATCGGACTGCTCGATGATTTGATTCTTCTGCCTCTGGGAATCTATTGGGCCATCACGCTTATTCCGGAAGATATTCTGGAAGAATGTAGGTTAAAGGCGAAAACGCATCAATGGAACAAAAGAAAAAGTTGGACAGCAGCAATAATAATTACTATAATTTGGATTTTGATTGTGTATTTTATTATACATGAGCTGTTCCTTAATAAATGATTACAATGACAGAAATATAGAAATTTTTAGAAGATAAAAAAGTGCGTTCTACCGCAATGCCGATCCCTGTCTATTAATATATAGCCCAAAGGCAAATTTCAGTCGCCTTGTCAGTTATTGAAAACGCATTTACCAAAGCAGAAAGAACGACCTTGTATCGCACCCTGAAAAGGTTTGAAGAAAACGGTATCGTGCATCAAATAGATGATGGTACGGGAATAACTTAATACACCTTATGTGAAATAGGGTGCAATTGCGAAATTGAACAGGATTTGCACCTGCATTTTCATTGTAATAATTGCCAAGTAATGGTGTGCCTTACAGGGCATAAAATTAATTTACAGGAAGGTTATTTGGCCAAAGATGTAAACGTTGTGTCAAAAGGTCTATGTAAAAATTGTAGTGACTAATAAATGCACTTCCATTGCATTACATAAATTAAGAAATTGCACTTATGAAAAAGTAAAAAGTAAACCTTCAGGACCTCAATACCCAAGAACATAAAGGAGGACATACTAATGGAAGGAATAAGACCAGAATTTAATGAAATGATACTGTATGTCGGAAAATCGAAGAAAAAAACGTCTGATTCAAAGAAATGAAGTTCAAAATAAAGAAAATTGTATTTTTAAAAGGGCTAAAATAATCTGGATAGGGGTTCTAATCATTTTTATCCTATTCATATGCTTTTTGGTCTTTTTACAATTTTTGGCATACTTTATAACCGTATAAATTATGATTAGGTTTATCAATTGTAGGGTGGAGCCCCATATTTTGATAACCTAATTTATGAAGTGCTTATTAATGGCAAATTTCCAATCTGGGAAGAGACGGGGAGTGTCTTAACGGATTGGCAATCTATAGAATTTTGCTTCCTGCTTCTCTGTTGAGAAATAATTAAGCCTAAATCATCCCTTGTTTTGTGGAGTACATTCCAACAAATAAAATAATTATAAACGATTAAAAAACTTATAATATTATTTTTAAATTAATAAAAAACAGGACAGAAAAGTCAAGTTTAGTGCTACTCATATAAGTTGAATGTAAAGTAATTTTGAACCATCAAATATAAATTTTGAAATGTTTTCCGTAATGATCCGAAGCACCCTCTATTTAATAATGAATATCTGTATTCTCGGGATATTTCTGGGCATGACTATCGGTAACGCCGCAGCGGTGCATAAAAAAGGTGCTGATCAAGAAGAAAATATTTATTCTTTATCTGTTGATAATGAAACAGTAATTGAAATTAGTCATGCGGACATTCGCGATTTAAAATGTGTTATTTCAGAGAACACAATTGATGAGGAAGATCCTTGTAGCAGTTCTTTTCAGAAATTATCCTTGCTTTATACACTTTTATATAATAATCTTTCTGATCAGCTTAAGGGAACTAATAAACTAGAAATCCTCGGCCAGCTAAAAGGTAATATCATACCCATACAGAACGGGTCGAGGACCATTCTCTTCCACAATTTAAAAATCAATTCCTAATTCCTTTTATTTAGTTTTCAGTAACACATAGGAATTCATATTTGCTTTAATTGCAAAGATGACTAACCGGTGTTCTCGCTGAATTCTTAACTTTTACACGATGCCTATTTAATATACTAACTGTTTGGGCCCAAACAGGATAGGTTTGTTTATTCACTTTTTAAATTCTCTCATAATAAGAATGTTTATTTCTAGGATTCTTGGGTTCCATACTTTAAAGAATAGCAGGGAAAGCATTCCAATAACTTTCTTACACATTTCAATTAATAACTTAAATAAAATATTATGCATTTAACACCCAGAGAAGTTGAGAAGTTGATGCTGCACACGGCAGGTGAACTCGCTCAAAAAAGAAAAGCCCGCGGCTTAAAGTTAAATTATCCTGAAACCATTGCGCTGATCAGTAGTGAGTTGATGGAAGCTGCACGTGATGGAAAAACTGTTGCCGAATTAATGCAATATGGTGCCACACTGCTCCGCAGGGAGGATGTGATGGATGGCGTTCCAGAAATGATACATGACATTCAAATTGAAGCTACGTTTCCCGATGGAACAAAGCTAGTAACTGTGCACAATCCTGTGCGATAAAAAAACAAAATAATATGATTCCAGGAGAAATAATTCTTAGAGATAGCGCCATTATTTGCAATGAAGGTCGCGAAACAGTAAAGCTTAAAGTAACAAATACCGGTGACAGACCCATTCAAGTAGGGTCTCACTTTCACTTTTTTGAAGTCAACAGAATGATGTCCTTTCATAGAGAAAAGGCATTTGGAATGCGTTTAAATATTGTCGCAAGCACAGCGGTGCGATTCGAACCAGGTGAAGAGAAGGAGGTTGAACTGACAACATATGGTGGAGGTCAGCGTCTTTTTGGCCATAACAATCTGGTGGATGGTGATTTATCGCCCCAGAACAAGGTGGCAGCATTAGAGAAATTGGAAAGAGGTAATTTTAAAAACGTGAAATCATGAGTTTAGAAGTAACAAGAAAAAATTATACGAGTATTTTTGGTCCAACAGTAGGAGATCAAATTCGTTTAGGGGATACTGACCTTTTAATTGAAATAGAAAAGGATTTTTGCTCCTACGGAGATGAAGCCAAATTTGGTGGCGGAAAAACAGTAAGAGATGGGATGTGCCAGTCATCAACAGCTTTACGTAATGAAGGTGTTCTTGATTTTGTCATTACCGGAGCCACTATTATTGATCACTGGGGCATTGTAAAAGCGGACATCGGAATAAAAGACGGGAAAATTATTGGTGTAGGAAGAGCGGGAAACCCTGACATTACGGACAATATTACGCCAGGAATGATTATTGGCGCATCAACGGAAGTCCATGGAGGGCATGGTTATATTGTGACGGCAGGAGGTATTGATTCCCATATTCACTTTATCAGTCCGACGCAAATTGAGACTGCTTTATATAGCGGTATCACCACTATGATAGGTGGCGGCACTGGTCCTGCGGATGGTACAAATGCGACAACGGTTACACCAGGTAAATTCAATATTAAAAGGATGTTGCAGGCTGCAGAAGCTTTTCCGGTAAATGTTGGCTTCTTTGGAAAAGGAAACGTAGCTACTGAAGCGCCAATTGCCGAACAAATTGAAGCAGGAGCGTTAGGTGTAAAAATTCACGAAGATTGGGGAGCGACTCCAGCGGTAATTGATGCATCACTAAATGTAGCTGATAAGTATGATGTACAAGTTGCCATTCATACTGATACGCTTAACGAAGGAGGGTTTCTTGAAGATACCATGAAGGCTATTGCCGGTCGTGTGATACATACCTTCCATACGGAAGGTGCCGGTGGGGGCCATGCTCCTGATATTATCAAAGCGGCAATGTATCCAAATGTATTGCCTGCATCTACAAACCCTACGAGACCTTATACTACCAATACTATCGATGAACACTTGGACATGCTAATGGTTTGTCATCATTTAAGCCCACAGATACCTGAAGACGTCGCTTTTGCAGATTCGCGTATTCGTCCAGAAACTATAGCTGCGGAAGATGTACTTCAAGATATGGGTGTGTTTAGTATTATGAGTTCTGATTCTCAAGCAATGGGGCGCGTGGGTGAAGTTATTACGCGCACTTGGCAAACGGCTGACAAGATGAAGAAACAAAAAGGTCATTTGGCAGAAGATGACCAAAACAAAAATGATAATTTTCGGGCTAAAAGATATGTTTCTAAATATACGATCAATCCCGCAATTGCTCACGGTATTTCTAATCATGTTGGCTCTATTGAGGTAGGAAAAATTGCAGATTTGGTGATCTGGAAACCTGCGTTATTCGGCGTAAAACCTGAAATAATTATTAAAGCAGGGTTTATCGCAGCAAGCAAAATGGGAGATGCCAATGCTTCTATACCAACACCACAACCTATCATTATGCGTAATATGTTTGGAACCTATGGAAAAGCATTGACAGAAACAGCTTTTACATTTGTTTCTCAAGCTTCAATCGACAATAACATAGCTGAAGAATATGGATTGCAAAAAACCTTGTTAGCAGTCTCAAACTGTCGAAACATTGGCAAGAAGGATATGGTTCATAACGATGCAACTCCAGAGATTATGGTAAATGCCGAAAATTATACAGTGACCATAGATGGTGAGAAAATCACTTGTGAGCCGGTTGATACCCTTCCACTGGCACAACTTTACTTCCTGTTTTAACTATTAATAATTCTAATTCTCACTGCGTCAATTTATGTGGCGTAGTGAGATTAAGAATAAAACTGCAATACGAATTTATGAATATAATTAAAATCAGAGGATTTCTATTCTTTGTCTTAGTATGGGGCTCTTTTTCAGCAGCACAGGCACAGGAAGGTTCATGTATGATTTATGGCTCTTTAACCTATAAAGATAGTAATACTAGCGGAAGCTCTTTTGGTGCAAACCCGATCGGACTGGGCTATTTTTTTAATGATCATGTGGTGGCAGGGATGAATTTCGCCTTTAACAAGGAGAAAAATGGATTTGGTAGCCGCACCGTTTCCAACTATGAAGTGGGACCGTTTTACAGTGATTCATGGAAGATTGGTGAATATTTTGTACTCATCGCTCAGCTAGATGCGCATTATGTTTGGGGTGAGGCACTTATGAACACCATAAATGCTTATGGGTATGATGGCTATCTAGCAAGGGTTTATCCTATAGTGGCCGTAACGCTTGGTAATGGTTGGGCTCTTAAAGCTAAATTCTGCGAATTATCCTATACGCAAACTGTGGGGCAGGATAGCAATAGAACACGTAATAAAACCTTCATCGCCGGCGTGAATGGCTCCACATTCGGACTAGGGGTTTCAAAAAACATCTCCTTTAAAAAAAACATAGAATGATTATACAACAGATCATCGGAAACACAAAAACGCACTCAGTAATAAACCTAGAGGTCGATTTGCTGGAAATTGAATGGTTTGAAACGACTAAAAGAATTCAACGAAAGCGAACAAATGCTGGGATGGAAATTGCCATAAAGTTTATCCAGGAAGGCCAACGTTTGCATCAGGATGACATACTCTATCAAGATGACAAAAAAGTTGTGGTTGTTAATATCAGACCTTGCGAAGCGATTGTGATGACACCAGCGTCTTTAATGCAAATGGGCACAATATGCTATGAAATAGGAAATAAACATCTTCCCCTTTTCATTCAGAACGATCAGATTATGATGCCTTTTGAAAAACCAATGTTTCGCTGGTTGGAAGCTAGTGGCTATACGCCTGAAAAACAGGAAGTGCAACTTTTACATCTGTTAAAGTCAAATGTTACACCACATGGGCATGGAGGCACCTCACTTTTTACCAAAATTCTAAATATCGCCGCTTCAAATGATTAACATAGAAAACACTTATTTAGGAAGTCTTCTTCATCTGGCGGATCCGACCTTGCCCATTGGAGGCTATTCTCACTCTAACGGATTGGAAACCTATGTTTTAGAAGAAGTGGTACACACTTTAGCTTCGTCGAAACTATTTGTCACTAATATGCTTACTTATAATATAAAGTACAATGATGCATCGTTCTTAAAACTCGCTTATGAAGCGACTGCTGAGAATGATTTAGGGACGCTTATTGCACTCGATCAAGAATGTAGCGCCTTAAAAAGTCCGCGTGAAATTAGAGAGGCAAGCCAGAAATTGGGAATTAGACTAATCAAAATTTTCCGCAGACAGAAAGCTTTTGATATCGTTTTTGGGTATGAAAAAGCAATTGTTAACAAAGATGCAACTGCACATTATTGCATTGCCTTTGGGATGTATGCCCAGCTATTGGGCATCCCACTTGCTGAAGCCTTATTTGCTTTTTATTACAATGCGGCCATTGGGATGATTACCAATTCAGTAAAACTCGTTCCTCTGGGTCAGTTGGATGGGCAAGACATTTTATTTGAACTTCAGCCTCTGATCAAAAAACTGGCAAAAGAAACTTTAACCATAGATAGAGAACTCGTCGGTCTTTGCAATATCGCTTTTGATATCCGATGTATGCAACACGAGCGACTTTATTCACGATTATACATGTCTTAAAAACAATCAAATAAATTAAATAAAAATGGAAACAAGAAAATATATAAAAATAGGGGTCGCAGGGCCAGTAGGCTCAGGAAAAACAGCTTTGTTGGAACGATTGAGCCGAAAAATGCTCAACGATTATAATATTGGGGTCATCACCAACGACATCTATACTAAAGAAGATGCTGAGTATATGGTGAAAAACAGTTTACTCCCCAAAGAAAAAATCATTGGGGTAGAAACTGGAGGGTGTCCCCACACGGCCATCCGTGAAGATGCTAGTATGAATTTGGAAGCTGTGGACGAATTGGTATCCCGATTTCCAGATATTGAATTAATACTGATTGAAAGTGGTGGCGATAATTTATCTGCAACGTTTTCACCAGATCTTGCCGATGTGACCATTTTTGTCATTGACGTGGCCGAGGGAGAGAAAATACCGCGTAAAGGTGGCCCTGGAATCACAAGATCCGATTTGTTGTTGATCAACAAAATAGATTTGGCACCTCACGTGGGCGCAAGCTTAGAGGTTATGGAGCATGATGCGAGAAAAATGAGGAAGGGAGCACCATTTGTGTTTTCAAACCTGAGATCTACCGAAGGGATTGATGAGGTTATCGGATGGATTAAAAAATATGCACTACTGGAAGATGTTGAAGAACCTAATTTAATACGATAACCCAAATGATAAATACCTTAAAAATAGAAGTAGAAGCGCGTGAGGGCAAATCGTTTTTAAGAGATGCTTATGTTACACAGCCTTTCAGAATTGTACCTGTCGGACAGTATAAAACTGATGGTGCTTCGTATTTAATGATTATGAGCTCTTCTCCAGGGATTTTAAGCGGTGACACTTATGATATTCAGGTCGTGGTTAAAGAAAATGCGCGTTTACAGCTGCAATCACAGTCCTATCAACGATTGTTTAATATGGAAGGTAGTGCGTCACAAAAGATGGATATCAAATTGCAGTATGGCTCACACTTCTCTTATGTGCCACATCCCGTTGTACCGCACGAGGCATCTACTTTTAAAAGTATAAATAGAGTTTCTGTGGATGATGATTGTGAACTGACATTCAGCGAAATCATTACTTGTGGTAGAAAGCATCATGGTGAAGCATTTAAATACGCCCATTTTCAGAATCTTTTGGAAGTTTATCATCACGACCGCCTCATTTTAAAGGACAATGTACTGCTGAGACCAGATATTATGCCCTTATCCTCAATGGGTTTATTGGAAGGTTATACGCATCAAGGAACTTTGGTATATCTAAATACTAAAAATGAAGAGGTAGACGATCTTATTGAATACTTTTTTAAGGAATTAGAAAATCTGGAAAATATATCTTTTGGAATCAGTGCCCTTCAAGTTAAAGGTTTTGTCATCCGTATTCTAGGCAATGGAGGCGAACAAATGTTTGATTTTTTTAGGAAAGTGCAGGGCGTACTTTGGGAACAAAAGATAGCAATAGAAATTTAATAACCTATGGATTCAAGTTTAATTGCATTAGCGCTTACCGCTATTAGTATCAGTTTTTTTCATACCGCTTCCGGACCTGATCATTATTTACCGTTCATTGTACTATCGCGTTCTCGCCAATGGAGTATGCCCAAGACAGTATTTCTCACCATTGCATGTGGTTTGGGTCATATTTTAAGTTCTGTGTTTTTGGGACTTATAGGCGTTTTCTTGGGGTGGCAAATTAATAAGATCAAATTCTTTCAGGATTTTCAGGGCAATATAGCCAGTTGGGCACTGTTGCTTTTTGGGGCTATTTATCTCTGTTATGGACTTTGGTCAGCTTACAACAATAAAGCGCATAAGCATTTTGACGTCATGGGCGAAGATGTATTTGTTTACAGCCATAAACACGGGGAGGTGGTGATGCCACAAAATAGAGTAAAGATCACACCGCTCGTCCTTTTTGCAATTTTTGTAATGGGACCGAGTGAGCCGCTTATTCCGTTGCTTTTTTACTCGGGACTCAATCGTTCTGTAACAGAAATCGTAACCCTCATTAGTGTGTTTACAGTTAGTACGGTTTTGACGATGCTGGGTATGGTGCTTTTGGGTGTTTACGGATATTCGCTGTTTAAAACAGAACAGTTTGAGCGCTATACGCCCGCAATTAGTGGTGCAGTTGTTTTAGGTTGTGGGGTTGGTATGGTCTTTTTAGGCTGGTAGTTCAAGATATTTTTTTTAACACATATAATATATTTCTTTATGAAAAAAATAAAAATTGCCGTTGAAATTGTTTTAAAAGGCATGGGTCAAATCATGTTGCAGGACAGTGCCTGGACAGGCTTATTTTTTCTCGTTGCGATAGCTCATGACTCCTTATTTATGGGTATTGCTGCATTAGTGAGCACTATTGTCGGAACCGCCACTGCCAAAATTTGCAATTTTAAAGATGAAAATATAAGAGCAGGTCTGTACGGATTTAACGCCACTTTAATAGGGGTTGGTATGATCTCTTTTTTTGAGCCCACAGTTCTAATTTGGTTTATTATAATCATCGGATCTGTAGTCTCTGCCCTGCTAATGGAATTTTCAATTCGCAAAAAACTGCCCTTTTTCACATTCCCATTCGTGGTGATTTTAGTGATTGCCGTTTTGACATTAAAACACTTTGGGTTGGCGATTTCAAAGGAAACATTTCCAGTGGAAGAGTTGGCTGAATTGGAAGATTTTACGGTTGCGGCCCATGCTTACAGCGAGGTGATCTTTAAAGGTACCATTGCCGCAGGACTACTGTTTTTCTTGGGTGTTTTTGTCAATAATCCCACAGCGGCATTGTATGGTTTTGTGGCAGCATTGATAGCTGGAGCTATTGCACATTTCAGTCAAAATTCAGTAAAACTGATTGATGATGGGATGTTTAGTTTTAATGCAGTGTTATGCGGAATTGCCTGCAGCGGCATTAAACCCAAGGATGGTTTGTACGTGCTGTTGTCCGTTGTTATCGCCACCTACTTTGATATTTTTATGATGAATAATGGGTGGATCACACTCACATTCCCATTCGTGCTATCCATGTGGTTCATTATACCCCTTAAAAAACTTGTGGGTCATTTTGAAAGTAAGTTACAGAACAGAAATCGTGATTTTTTGATTACCAATGAAAATAAATTGGAATGACATTTAGATTTTTTACTCTGGGGATGTTGGAATCCCTTTACTTCTGATTTGGAAAATAAGCACGATATGATTAGAAAAGATACGCATGTTCGAGATGTTCATTGCATCGACTTGGTGCAGATTTGAGAGCATCCCTTCGGGTGATTGGTAAATTAAATGAAACGATGCTCCAGATCTTTTTCAAGTTTTTGCGATAACAGAATCGAATAAGGCATAAAATAACGTCACACCTATAAAATAACATCAACAAAAACCTAATAAAAAAGAATACTATGAACGACATTCAAAAAATTTCAAGAAACACAGAAAATGCACCAACAAACACGGTGGCATCGCAAGCCGTGTCATTTTCCCATTACACTAATATTTCAGCGCAATTACCTATTAATCCCAAAACAGGGAAAATTGTCAGTAATGCTATAAAAGATCAGGCACAACAATGCCTAACAAATATTCGGACAATTGTTGAAAGTATCGACCATGTCATGGACGATGTTGTTAAAATAACAGTGTATCTTAAGGATATTTCTGATATGGATGCGGTAGATGATGTCTATAAAACCTTTTTTAAAAGTGAGCTCCCTACTCGGACCACCGTAGCTGTAGTGGCTTTACCATTGGATGGCGCTATGTTGCAAATGGATGTCCTCCTTTCTAACGGAGAAGGGACCAGCCCACAAAAACCTTTAGATCTCGTGAAAGTGACACGAAATACTGAAAAAGCCCCAATAGGTCTAGACGCCCAAACGGTAGCTTTTTCCCACTACAATAATATTTCTGGGCAACTACCTATAGATTTAAAGTCTGGCAAACTTATAGATGGTGGGGTGAAAGAGCAAACTGAACAGTGCTTAAATAACATTGCGGCTATATTAGAAAGTATCGGTCACGTTATGGAAGATGTGGTAAAAACCACCATTTTCTTTAAGAATATCTCTGATATTCAAACTGTAAACGAGGTTTGCGCAAATTTCTTCCCAAACTATGTACCTGCACGAACCTTTGTAAACGCGTCGGCTTTACCAATGGACGCTTTGGTGCTAATTGATACCGTTGTATCCCATGGCGATGGGACTCCACCACAGCTTCCGGAAGATACACGGTTTTTAAAAATCGAAGCAAATAGCACCCAAGAGGCACCAAAGGTACCCTATGCACAAACTGTAGCGTATTCGCATTACAATCATATTTCTGGCCAGTTACCGTTAGACCCAGAAACCAATAGTTTGGTAACTGGTGGAGCTAAAGAGCAAACCCTACAATGTTTAAACAACATTATGGCCATTTTGGAAAGTATAGACCATAAGATGGATGATGTCGTTAAAATGAATATACAACTTAGAAACATTGAGCATTTAGATGTGGTAAACGAGGTGTACACCTCATTTTTTCATAATGATTTGCCTGCAAGAACAGTGATTGCGGTCTTGAATATTCCTTCTGATGCACTGGTACAGATTGACGCCGTAGTTTCAAATAGTGAAGGGACTCCAGCCTAAAACAGGAAGTCCCCTATAGACGGTTCGTAAGATTTTATAGTCTGTAAATTTAAAAATAGCTTGGGTTATGCTCAGGCTATTTTTGTTAGAGGGCTAAAAATTAGTGGAATATTGATTGAGACGTTATCAAAAGTGAATGAGGTAAGGTTTAAAGTGATTCGGAAAGATCTTTAATAAATGGTGAAATACTATCAGATCTGATTAAAGTGAGACAATCTGTATTCAGAAGGGGTCAATCCCGTAATCTTTTTAAACAATCTCGTAAAATAAGAAGGTGATTGATAGTTTAGCTCAAATGCAATTTCCGCTATTTCTTTTGAATTATCCTGTAATAGAATTTGAGCATGCAATATGCTTATTTCGCTAATCCATTGTTTCGGAGGTTTTCCAGTGGTTTTTTTAACGCATTTATTAAGATAATTATCAGATAAATTGAGCATTTCCGAATAAAACCCCACCTCTTTATGCGCAATATGATGTTTATGGACAAGTTCGCGAAAATGGAATGAAATGGAATTTATTTGAGAAGGTGTTTCGTGGTCTTTATTTTCGTCCTTAATAATTTTTAATAAAATGGACTGAAACAGTATGATGCAGATGGCTATATTTGATTCATCGTCTTGCAATTCTTCTTCAAGTAATTCCAACAGTCTCGTAATCCAACTTACTGAAGCATCGTTCAAAGTATAAAAAGGAGAGGTGTAAAAGAAGTCAAGATCAGTGTTGTTAAGAGCAATTTTACTCATAACCTCATTTTCATAAACTACAAAAAAACCTTCCACATCATCGGAAAGTTCAATCGTAGCTGTGTAGTTGCCCTGTTTTATATTTAAAGCTTCGTTGCCTTTAACTTGAAAAATTGAGTTTTCCAATTGTTGTCTTATCCATCCCTTTGTGATAAATATCAGGAAGTTAAAAGTTGTTTGATAGGGGGTTACGGGTATTACAATTTGTTTGAGATAGTTTTCAATACGATAACTTTGTAAACTGGAATTATTAAAAAGATCATGCAGCGTCACATCTGGCAAGAACATTTTCTTGTAATCGTAGTTACTGATCAGTTTTTTGCTTTCTTTCATAGAACTCTAGTTGCTCACAAATTTAAACATATGAATGGAGAATGGTTTTTAAATTTTATACTTTACAAAAAAAAAAGTTCAAACTTCGATTTTGATGTAAAACCTAATTTTTTTACTGATTGAAACAGCCTTTAAGTGGTTTAAAATAAAATGAGGCGTTTTGACAACACTCCTGACATACTACAGGTTGATAATAGTGCCGTAACGGGCGTAAATGATAAAACTTAAGATCATCTTTAGAATTGACAAGTATTTTTATGACTTAATTCAAATCTGTTGTTTTGAAGACAATCATTTTTTTGTTTTTCACGAGTCTTGCGGTAACCATAAGTTTAGCCCAACATAATACCAAACTTGACACTTTTATAAAGTTGGCAAAAGTGAACGCGCCCAATTTAATTGAAAATGACAATCTTTTAAAAATTGGCAACCTGCAAAACCGGCTTATAACGGCGCAAAACAATTCGTTTCAGGTCACAGCAACTTCAGAGATCTTAGTAGCTCCGTATTTTGATAATCATGGAAAGATTATAGACATCTCTACAACGCCTTCAAGTACAGCTTTTGGATATGATGTGGGGATCACCAATGGCGGTTTATATTCCGCGCAAATCAATGTGACCAAAAACCTGTTCAATCAGGCCATTACGGATAACTTGTTATTTCAAAATAAAATTCTGAACAATACCATCTCGCTTTCTTCCGAAGAAATCTCCCATACTATTGTAAAGAGCGTTACGGATGCCTATGTCATGGCGTATCAGTTTCAGTTGCAGGAGGTCTTCACAAAACAAATTCTTAAAGATCTTGAAAATCGGTTACAGGTTGTAGAATTATTGGTGAAGCGCGCTGTTTTAATGGAAAGTGATTATTTATTGTTGCAATTGGATATTGAGGGTAAAAAATTAGAACTGCTACAAATCCAAAACAATCTTGGGGTAGCCATAAATCAGTTGTTCACTTTGAGTGGTGTCCCCGCCGTAACCATAGACCAGTTGGAAGCACCTTTGATTGCTGATAATCAAAGCCCCTCACAATTTTTCTACGAGAAAAAATTTGAGAATGATAGTCTGCAAATAGTTGGAAATCAGCGCGTATTTGAAAATCAATATAAACCACAAGTTTCTGTTTATGCCAATACAGGTTTGAATGCAATAGAGATTCCAAATATCTATCGAAAGTTTGGGGCAAGTGCAGGACTGCGATTGATAATTCCAATTTATGATGGACAACAGCGTAAGTATAACGCGCAACAAAGTCTTTTGAAAGAAGAAAGTTTAGAATTTTATAGGGAGAATTCAAAAGTAAAGATTGACAATAACCTCGAAAGTATCGAACAACAAATTCAAGTATTGGAAATCTCCCTGAAATTGCTTGACAAACAATTGAAAAAACAAGAAAACATTTTGGAAATCTATAAGGGGAAATTGGTTCAAGGTCAAGTATCTATCGTGGATTACTTAAATGTCATTCAGAATTACAAACTAAATGGGTATACAAAACTTCAAATGCAAACCAATTATTGGTTATTACACAGTCAGTATAACTTTATAAACTGGTAATTGATTATGAACACACCATACTTTAACTATATAGCCACTTTATTGATAGTTATAAATTTTTCTGCCTGTAAGAAAAAGGTGGACACGGTTCCAGAAAAAAAAGTTCCAATTAGCGTAACCGCAGTTAAAGTTCAGCAAAACGATATTAAGGAATACCTAATGTTCAATGGGGTTACGCAATATCAGAAAAAGGAAAACATCCGCTCCAATGTAACGGGCTATATCTCGCGGATGAACTATAAGATTGGTGATAACATTCGGAGCGGACAGACTTTTGCTTCTGTGAGAACAAAAGAACAGGACGCTCTTAAAGAAGCTGTGAAAATAGATAGCTCGCTATCAAAGTTTGTGAATCCCATAACTATTAGAAGTAATGCTGCTGGCGTTTTTACAGTGCTTAATGTGACTGCAAATGATTATGTAGCCGAGGGGGATGTATTGGCAACGGTGGTACAACCAAAATCATTAGTGATACAAGTGAATGTGCCTTATGAATATGAAGATGCTATCCAAATAGGCTCATCATGCGAAATCATGTTGCAAAATGGCGAGGTGTTTACTGCAAAGGTAACAGGGACATTACCAACCATTGACCCTGTCGCACAATCGCAGGTTTTTTTAATTGCGCTGCCAAACGCAAATCTTCCTGAAAATTTGAATGTTCAAGTCAGGACTATTTATAAAGAAGATGCAACCGCAATGACCATTCCCAAAACAGCTTTACAAACCAATGAATTGTTGTCTGAATTTTGGGTCATGAAAGTGATACATGATTCCCTGGCATTAAAGCAGAAAGTCCAACCACTGCTTAAAAATGATGCTCTGGTTCAAGTAAAATCTGAGGGTCTCAAAATAAATGACTTGGTCATTACTGAAGGTAGTTATCAAATGCAGGATTCAACCATTGTAAGCATTATAAAACAATGAAAAATCTACACTCTAATTACAAATTCCCACTGCTTGCCATTGGTATTCTCATACTCATTGGTGGATTTTTTACCTATCAGAACCTAAAAACAGGCTTGTTTCCGGATATTACATTTCCAAAAATTAAAGTGATTGCTGATGCAGGACAGCAACCTGTGGACAAAATGATGACCACGGTAACGATTCCGTTGGAAAACATCATTCGTAGAACGGAAGGATTGCAGTATATACACAGTACAACGTCTCGCGGCAGTTGCGAGATTTCTGTTTTCTTGGACTGGAATATGGATATCAATACCGCAAAAGCACAAATAGAATCCTTCATCACTCAATCTCAAGGAAGTATTCTGCCAAATACGGTGTTTTTCGTAGAAAAAATGAATCCGTCCATCTTGCCCGTTATGGGCTATTCTTTGGAAGGTGAGGGGATGTCCCAAGTGGATTTAAAGAAAATTGCAAAATATCAGGTCAAACCCTATTTGGCGGCGACACCTGGTGTTTCTGATATTGCCGTAATAGGAGGGAAGGACAAAGAATATCAGGTGGTTCTAAAACCGGATATGATCAAATCCCTCGGAATTTCTATTGCAACGATTCAAAGTGCGGTTATCAATTCTAATGTATTGCAGTCCAATGGGTACATCACAGATTACAATAGAATGTATCTCACCCTTACTGATAACGCCGTGGATGATATTGACGATTTACAAAATTTGGTCATAATCAATAGCCCCAACCGATTGATTCGGTTAAGGGACATTGCTGACATTGAAGTCAAAGAAGTAAAGGAATATGTGAAAATCCTTGCCAACGGTAAAAATGTGCCCATAATCGCGGTGGTAAAGCAACCAAATGCGAACCTTATTGAAGTCAATAACACGATAGAACAGAAAGTTGCCGAACTCTCAACCATGCTCCCGAAAGGGGTGGTTTTAAAGCCCTATTACAAACAGGCTGATTTTGTAAACACGAGCATTGCAAGTATTAAAGACGTTCTATGGATTGGTTTGGTATTGGCGCTTTTGGTGGTTATATTTTTCCTGCGCTCATTTTCGGCCAGTATGGTCGTGCTGTTTACCATTCCTATATCCTTATCCTTGACACTAATTGTTCTTGACCTTATAGGCTACACTTTTAATATTATGACTTTAGGCGCTGTTGCTGCGGCAATTGGGTTGATGATAGATGATGTGGTCATCATCATCGAACAAATCCATAAAATTAGGGAAGAGCATCCAGAAGAATCAATGGGTTGGATAGCCCACGAAGCGATAACGCATTTGTTTCCTGCAATGATTGGTTCATCCTTGAGTACGCTTGTTATTTTCATCCCTTTTGTGCTTATGACAGGGGTGGCCGGAGCTTATTTTCAGGTCATGGCATTTAGTATGATAATTGCTTTATCAGCATCCTTTTTGGTCACTTGGTTAATTGTTCCTGTATTGTCAATTTTATTCACAAGGGAGAAATCGGTCATACGTAAGCACGAGCCAAAAACGAAATGGATTCATCGAGTTTTGGGTAAACCAATAATTGGGATTTCTTTTTTGTTGTTTTGTGTGGTCATCCTTATCAGTATACCTTCCAAATTGCCTTCTGGATTTTTACCAGAAATGGACGAAGGTAGTATTGTTTTGGATTATAACAGTCCCTCAGGTACGACATTGGAAGAGACTGACAGGATGCTGCAAATCGTAAACGGGGTTTTGGATTCACAACCTGAAGTAGAAGCTTATTCAGCCCGATTGGGAACACAAATGGGTTTTTTTATTACCGAACCCAACCGAGGTGATTATTTAATCAAACTCAAAAACAAGCGAAACAGGACTACAACAGAGGTTTCTGACGACATCAGAAATCGCATTGAAGAAAAATTACCACAATTGACCATTGATTTTGGACAGGTGATTGGTGATATGCTGGGAGATTTGATGAGTTCCGTTCAGCCCATAGAAATCAAGGTGTTTGGAAACGACATCAACAAGCTGGAGGAGTTGTCTAAAAAAATTGCTGCCGAAGTTGAAACAGTTCAAGGTACGGCAGATGTTAACGATGGAATTATTGTTGCAGGACCAAGTTTATCCATCATTCCCAATGTTCCCGTACTCGCACAATTGGGAAAGACCGTTGCCGATTTTCAACTGCAGTTACAGACTCAAATTGAAGGAACAGTTGTAAGTTCGATGATTGATAAAGAACAAATAGTTGCTATACGACTTATTTATCCTGATGCGCTTAAAACGTCTGTTTCAGATATTAGAAGTACCACTATTTTATTGCCAAATGGTTCTAGTGTGCCTATCAATACAATTGCTACTGTTGTAATGGGCAAGGGCGTGGCTGAAATTAATAGAGAAAATCAAAAATCGATGGGTGTAATTACGGCCCGACTCAACAATCGTGATTTGGGCTCGACCCTAAAGGATATTCAGAGCCATTTGGGCAAAAACCTGTCACTTCCCGCGGGTTATTCTATTGCATATGGAGGTGCGTACAAAGAGCAACAGAAGGCTTTTAAAGAATTAATGATGATTTTAATTTCGGCGATACTGCTGGTATTTATCGTGATATTGTTTCTTTTTAGAAAGATAAAGATTGCCTTGGCCATTATTGTGATTGCGGTTTTAGGAGTTGCTGGAAGTTTGTTGAGTTTATACGTAACTGGAACGCCTCTAAATGTTGGAAGTTACACGGGAATTATTATGATTGTTGGCATCATTGGAGAGAACTCCATTTTTACTTATCGACAGTATCAGGAGAGTGATGCATCCCTATCGCATACTGAAAAAATCGAATATGCCATCGCAGCACGATTGCGTCCTAAATTAATGACTGCGTTTGCGGCCATAATGGCATTGGCACCTTTAGCTTTAGGCATTGGTGCAGGCGCGCAATTGCATCAGCCTTTGGCTATTGCCGTAATTGGCGGATTGGTATTTGCGTTGCCACTTTTACTTGTGGTGTTGCCTACGATTCTGAAACTAATAAAGGAATAATATTTTCGTAAATTTTACATCATGATATGAAATTGGAACAACATCACGGAGAGAGTAGTGGTTGGCTACGGGCAGCTGTTTGGATAGACCGCTTTGTTAGATCTCTTTTTTGGGACTTTAATAGGTTGATCATAACCTTAAAAGGTCGTTTTTAATATGGCCACTAAGGATAGGACTGAAATAAACACCCAAACGCCTATGGCGAGAAACAAGGGTTTGGCACCCGCTTCCTTCAGGGATGAAAAGCTCAAACTTGTCCCTATTAGGAAAAGTACCAGAGTCAACGCTACTTTAGAAGCAGAAACAATGTAAGGCGCTACAATTTCAATATGTGGTACATAGGTGTTAGTTATAATAGCCAGTATAAATAAGCCAATGAAATAGGGAATTTTAATTTTTTTGAAACTTCCTCCGGAGAATAGGACAAAGACCATTGAAATTGGTAAAATCCATAAGGCTCTCGCCAATTTTACAGTCGTCGCAACTTCAAGTGCTTTTGCACCATAAACATCGGCAGCGCCTACAACTGAACTTGTGTCGTGTATAGCGATGGCGCTCCACAAACCAAATTGATGTTGGGAGAGGTCAAGATAATGCCCTATTGCTGGAAATATAAAAAGTGCTATCGAATTCAATAAAAACACAATTCCTATGGAGATGGAGATCTGTTTTGCGTCTGCCTTGATAATTGGAGATAAGGCTGCAATTGCGCTTCCGCCACATATAGCAGTACCAGCGGAAATTAATTGAGTAATTTTCTTATCGATTCCCAAAAATTTTCCAACGGCAAGACCCAAAAACAAAGTAAGTGTGATGGAAGCCACAGTAAATAAGAAACCCTGCTTGCCTGCTGAAAGAGCACTGCCAACGCACATTCCAAACCCCAAACCAATAACAGCTATCTTCAATAGCCACTGTACGGCTTTATGGCTCAAATCGCTAAATGGGTTTTCGATAACCTGTGCAATGATTAATCCTACAACCAGCGCTATTGGTGGCGACATAAAGGGAAAAAGGCATAAAAGAGCCAATCCGATGTAAAGCAGTTCTGCCATTGAAATCCGTTTACCAAACATTTGTACGCATGTATCAGTCATCAGTGATAGGTTTTAACTGGTGTAAAGGTACTGGGTTCAAGAAGTCCAATCAAATGATAAGAAGTAATCTGTTATTACGATAGGTTATAATGAAAATGAATAAAGTTTAAAAACAGAAGAGACAAAGTGGCCTGATGCCCTTGTTGTTGAATGTAACTAAATTGACGGTTGATGCTAAAATCGATAACATCCACAATGCCTAAAGTGCCAGCCTTGAGTTCGTCAAGTATTGTGTTAATACTCAAAAACGCGACGCTTTCTTTGTCCTTTAGATAGGATTTGATGCTTTCTGAACTCCCCAAATGCATTTCTATTTTTAAATCGACTTCGGAAATAGATACGCTCTTTAGAGAGTTTATAATGACCTCTAAACTTCCCGACCCTTTTTCACGAAGAACCAAAGGCAGACTCTTTACGGCGTTGATATGGATTGCTTGGCTATTGAACAATGGGTGTCCTTGTGCTGCCACCAGTACTATTTCGTCCTTCAAAAATACGCGATACGCCAACTCTCTATTCTTGACAGTGCCTTCAATAAAACCTATGTCGGCATTTCCTCCCAAAATATCCTTTTCAACCCGTTCTGTATTTGCGCTGAATAAAGTGACATTTATTTTAGGGTATTTCTTATGGAATTTTGCAAGAACTTCGGGCAGTATATATTGGGCAATGGTAGTACTCGCCGCAATACGTAAGGTGCCTTCGGTTTTATCGATAAGCGCATTCATATCAAACTGCAACGTCCTATGCATCTGCTCCAACGCTTTGCAATGCTCCAATAAGATGCTGCCAGCGTGCGTCAGGTTAATGCTGTTTCCTTTGCGTTCAAATAACTTTTGGTTAAAATGATTTTCCAATTGTTGGATGTGCCTTGTAATGGCAGGCTGGGTGATGTGCAAGTCTTCGGCTGCCTTTGAGAAGCTTGACCGAGTAGCCACCGTCAAAAAGATATGAAGTTTATAGTCGAACATTATAAGCAAAGGTAATACTTAAAATAAAAATATTGGATATATTTGAATTTGGAATTTTTATTTCAAAAAATTCTTTATTTGAACCACATATTTCCAATTTTTAAAAATCGAGTAAAATACTTTGTCAGCATAGGAGCTCTATAAGAAATGATATAATTGCTGATTTGGATGTCAAGGTCAGCACATAATTTAGTCTTTAAATTTTCAGTAAGTTCAGTAAAAAGTTTCGTTGTGCCTAAAACGATGAATGACGCAGCCGCTATAATAATGACATACGGCTGCTGCTCATGGTGTTTGCCTAATATTGTATATAAAACAGGCTCTGCATTTATCTAGAATTTTTTAAGCTCATTTTGTAGGGATCGATAGAAAATTAGTATGCAGTTTATAATCGTAAAAAGAGAACAAAATATGATGCTTCTAGAGAAAATTTAAACTCGTATGTCCAATTCTATTTTTGCTTTAATATTCCTTTAGAATCACATCGTAATTTTATTGTCTTAATTTTATAATTATGAAATACTTAATAGCCGAAGACGAACTCGATTTACAACAATCAATCGTTACGTATTTACAGCGTGACGGTCATGTTTGTGAAGTTGCTTCTGACTTTCACGAAGCTTCGGAAAAAGTCAATATGTATGATTATGACCTCATAATTTTAGACATCAACTTGATTTCTGGAAGCGGTATAGATATTTTGAAAATATTGAGGAAAGAAAATAAAAGGTCTGGTGTCATCATTATCTCGGCTAACAATTCACTCAATGATAAGTTAGAAGGGCTTGACCTTGGTGCTGATGATTATATTACAAAACCGTTTCATCTGGCGGAACTCAACTCAAGGATAACAGCAGTTTTAAGAAGGGGAAAATTTGGCGGCGATGAGAGGATTGAATTTAATGAAATAAGTATCGATACCAAATCTAGAACTGCTTACATAGACGGAAAGTCAATGGCTTTGACAAAAAAAGAATACGATTTATTGGTGTTCTTTATTTCGAATAAAGGACGTGTACTTTCAAAAGAGATTATCGCAGAACATCTTTGGGGAGACCATAGTGATTTGCTGGATAATTTTGATTTTATTTACGTGCACATCAATAATTTACGAAAAAAACTGACCTCTGCAGGGGCCAAATACATCAAGACAGCTTATGGTAGTGGCTATAAATTTATAGAAGATTAGAAAGTGATAAAAAAAACGAGCCTTATAAAAAAAACGTCTAAAGCCTTCCTTTTGACAGGATTTGTTTTGACAATATTAAGTTCCATCGCGTTATATTTTTATACTAAAAATTTGTTGCAGAATGAAGTTGAGGAAGAATTGTATTCTACTGAAGCAAGAGTGGAAGCAGTACTTAATTTAAACAGACAGTTATTTTCATTGCCACCTGTTATCGAGGTCAAATCGGTTCAAAACTTATTGCCCAAGGTCCTAAAGGACACTATAATTTATGATCCTTCCCAAGATGAAATGGAGCTTTTTCGTGAGCTTTCGACTTATAAAGAGCTAAACAATGAATATTACCATATTACGGTTAGAACATTAGTCGTAGAATCAGAAGATATTTTAATGGCCATTGTGCTCTCAAACATAACCATATTTGTGATTGCATTTGTTTTTCTGTTTTATTTCAACACCACAAGAAATTTACGACTCTGGAAGCCTTTCTTCGATAATTTGGAACAGATGAAGACATTTTCGTTAACAACGAAAGACCCAATCACTCTGTCAGATAGTGAAGTAATCGAATTTTCAGAATTGAAAGACCAAATCATGTTATTTACCAATAAAGTAAGGGATGATTATGAAAGTTTAAAACAGTTCACAGAAGATGTTTCCCACGAAATGCAAACACCTTTGGCAATCATTCAAGCGAAAATTGATAATATTATTAATGAACATGAGATAAACGATAAGCAGTTTGAGCAAGTAACTTCAATTCAAAAGGACATTCAGCGTTTAAAGCAATTGAATAAAAGAATCACTACGTTGACAAAAATTGATAATAATCAATTCACGAATATTGAAACTATAGATCTGACAGACTTGATTGATGAAAAGATTGAAAGTTTTAAAGAGCTTCAATTTGTAAACCTCGTTCATAATTCAAAAAAGAAACTTTTTGTTTCCATGGATGTTTATCTTGCCGATATGTTGATTAATAATCTGCTTTCCAATGCAATCAAACATAGTAAGAACAAAGAGGAGATTACTCTTGTTACAATGGACAATAGGCTTGTCATTTCTAATTTTGGTGAAGAAGCTTTGGTGCATCCTGAAAATCTGTTTTTGAGATTTTACAGGGAATCAAGAGCAAACCAATCTACAGGTTTGGGACTTGCAATCGTCAAGAAAATCTGTGATTTATATGGCTTTAAAATCTCATATCAATTTGAAGTGGACCATCATGTCTTTTCTATAGATTTCTCTAAATAAATTCAGTCGTTTTAACATTTGGGCGTATACTTTATACCCTTTTAGATTTCAATTCTATTTCCATAAAAAGGAAGAACAAACAGGACTCAATGGCGTAGTAGGTTTGGCTGTTGGACTGGGAACGTTATCAAAACGTAAGGAAGATACGCCTACAGATTATGGAAGTTCTTTAGTACATCCGAAATTGATTCCGAGTTTTAACTTAATTACAGAACGAAAAAGCTGAAGCGCATGTTGCAGGATTGTATTACTCAAAACGAAATATTCCGGAACGTGAAGAATTGGCAGGTTTTTCAGTTGATTTTGGATTGAAGAAATCCATCTAGGGTAAAAAAAGGGAGATTGCATTGTCGGCAAGTGACTTATTTGAGAATTTTAGTTTAAGCCAACCCATTATGGGAGAAAAGTTTTCAGCACTTTACGAAAACTATTATGAAACGCAGATTATATAATTTTGGAATGAAGTACGGTTTTGAGT
>Ga0114916_1000601_pt1 | contig 23327 bp, 17 predicted proteins | sample MalvirAntarct_66_FD_83501 | JGI IMG/M metagenome (GOLD analysis project Ga0114916, IMG submission 83501) | Marine viral communities from the Global Malaspina Expedition - Malaspina viral metaG Antarct_66 | ecosystem: Environmental > Aquatic > Marine > Oceanic | place: West Anvers Island... | reverse complement strand
ATCAAACCGGCAATTTTCCAACTGTTTGCTCTCGAAAGAACAAACCGAAAAACTCCAACACCTTTTGGTGATCATTTTTAGAAGTAATCAGCTTCTTTCGTGCATGAAACTACATCATGTACACCCTGAATTAACAATTCAGTGCTCTACCAACTGAGCTATCTCGTACTCAAACGAGAGTGGGACTCGAACCCACGACACCAGGGCTGTTGTTCTAACCTACCTGAACTATCCGTCAAAAACGGAGAAGGAATCGAACCTTCGACCTACAGCGGAGTGTTGAGTGTTATAACATCTGTAGCATCTAGCAAAGCAGTGCTTTACTAGACTATGTGGCTATACAGAAACCAACATCGTAGACTTTTGCAATAAGCCACTCAACGCTTTTTGTGTTGAAACACAATATTTTAAAGAACGTAATAACTATTTTTCTTTTCGTGAACCCCCACACCAAATTGTGTGAGGGGCTAATTTTTTAACTATAAAACAAAGGTGAATCTCAAGTGCGCAATTATTTTGCGTTGTTCTTTTTTCTTTGTCTTTTTTTTCTCCAAGGACCATTTTTCTGACAATCTCCTGCCATAATGCAACCAAAAGGTTCTACTTCATCAACCACATTTCCCAAACCAAATTCTTTCATTTGGTTTCGAACAGATTCTGCATTCTTATATGCACTAGGCAACTCTGTTATATCAATCTCTTTTGAGAAAAACCTAGCATCTATTCCTTTGGTTTCTTCTGCAAATATTTCAAGATCACTTCGATCTCCTTTGTTTCTTCGATGCGCAGTTCGACTTATATTTCTACCAGCACCATGTGGAGCGAAACCGAGATTGTTTGAAGTTGTTTCGCCTTCAACAATAAGAACAGGCCCTGACATGTTTAAAGGAATTAATCTTGGTCCTGTTATGTCATCCATAAACTTGTCGTTTAATGGTGTTGCTCCTTTTGCATGATAGAATAAGTCATCCTCTTTGAAAACAAAATTATGTTCATTCCAATATCTATTTGAAACTTTCGATCCCGTACCTTTCACTATCAATTCATGAATTGTTGTGTGATTTAACTTAGTCCATTCACGAATATATTGAAGCGCTTGCCAATAGTTTTGACCTTCTTCAGTATCAAAAGGAATCCATGCGTTTTGCTTTAACGTCTCAGGAGACAATTCTTTTCTAAATTTTTCTGCAACATGCATTCCTCTATTAAAAAGAAGTGCTCCCGGCGCTCTCGATCCATGATGAGTAACCACAACAGTATTCCCTGTAGATTTTAATCTTCCTACATATAAGAAGTGATTACCATCTCCCTGAGTTGCCAAGTGCTCTTGTGCAAGCGACAACATTCGCTCAGAATTCAAAAATGGATTAGACTCAAACTTTTCTTTCAACTCCTTTGGTAAAGCAAATTGTTCTCCTCTCGGTCTGCCTCCTGGTCCAAAATGAGTGTTAGAATGAGCCGCATCTAATATCATCTTAGGATCTACCTTTCCATAATCAGTCAACATAACTGAACAACAAATATCAGCACTGTGCATTCCAGGATGGATCGCGTTTTTAGCCACTGCAAGTCCACCGACTGGAATTATTCCTTTAGGACCGGTTGGACATGCATCGGGCATGATTGCTCCATTTACCAATGTTGGAGTTCGCATTAATTCGCTCATCGTTGAAATAACTTGATTCACATTTTCTTGCTCAAGTTCATGTTCTGCTTTGATATTTATTTCAAAAGAACTTGGCTTGTCTTTGAGACCTTTTGGATCAGGCAACTTGAATTGATCAAGATAAGCTATTACCTCCTCTTTTTTTAAGTTATTAGAGTTGATATAATCTATGGCCTCACCAAACCATTTTGAAGGTTTAAAACCAAGTTCTATTAATTTGTTTCCATCTACTTTCATATCTTCATTTTTTATCTGCAAACGTTATTGTCAACAGTTGTTTGTGTATGTCTCAATTAAGAACAGTACAAAGATTTTAATCTAGTGCGCAATCTTTTTGCGTAGTTATAAAAAACAATTAATTTAGCTTGATGGCACAAAACAAAAATGCTTTAATTCGATATAGAACTATCGATAAATGTTTACAAAACAGCTACCGTAAATGGACTCTGGAAGACTTGATTAAAGCTTGTTCTGATGTGCTTTATGAATATGAAGGTAGAGACACCAATGTAAGTAAACGTACTATTCAGTTGGATATACAAATGATGCGGAGTGACAAACTCGGGTATAATGCACCAATTGTTGTTTATGACAGAAAATATTATGCATATGAAGATCCTGACTATAGTATTACAGATATCCCTATAAACGAAGGGGACATGAAAGTACTTACTGAAACTGTTGAAATGTTAAAGCAGTTCAAAGACTTTTCGTTGTTTTCAGAGTTAGGCGGGATTATTCAACGATTAGAAGACAAAATATACACTGAAAAAACGCATCAGCCTGCAATCATTCATCTTGATAAAAACGAACAGTTGAAAGGTCTGGAGCACTTAGACGTTTTATACCAGTCCATTTTAAAAAAACTTGTTCTCAAAATCCAATATAGGTCTTTTAAAGCAGGTCAGAGTTCTGAATATATTTTTCATCCGTTCATTTTAAAGGAGTACAACAACAGGTGGTTTTTAGTTGGTAGACAAGAGAAAAAAAGCAATATAATAACGTTAGCTCTAGACAGGATGATATCAATTGACTACGACCTTAAGTCTAATTACATAAATGAACAGTTTGATGGTGATGAGTATTATAAAAATACAGTTGGCGTAACTGTGATGGACGAAAAATTCGTTAATCGAGTTTTGTTGAAAGTTGATCGTTCTAATGCACCTTATGTATTAACGAAGCCATTACATCATACACAAAAAACGGTTGAAGAACTTGAAGACGGAAGTGTTGTGATTGAGTTAAAGGTTCATCACAATTTTGAATTAGAACGCTTAATTCTTGGGTTTGGTGAAACAATGCAAGTATTAAAACCAACCTCTTTGAGAAGAAGAATTCAAGAGAAAATCCATAATGCATTAGATGTGTACAAAGCGAGGTTGTCAAAACCAGATGCTGTTAATGCGCGACGCAAAATGGATAAAAATGGTTTTGCAATATTGAATGACGTATACACCAGAAAAGAAGTTCGTCAAATTGGAAAACTACTTTATGATTACTTTAAAATCAATGATGAAACCTCTTATGGAAAAAGAACCTTAATTCAAGATTTGCCTGCGCTAAAACCGCTTCTTTTTAATCAAAATTTGGTTAAATTAATTCGAGAAATTGATCCAAATGCTTTTATGGTCAAGTCGATATATTTTGATAAACCCGTTTCCAACAATTGGTATGTTTCATGGCATCAAGATATTCCCATAAATGTTAACAAACGCATAGAAACAAATGGTTTTTCATCTTGGACCACTAAAAAAGGTATAACCAGCGTTTGCCCACCCGAAGAGCTGTTAAAATCTATTTTCACAATCAGAATACATCTTGATACAACTACTGAACAGAACGGAGCATTGAAAGTAATTCCAAGAACTCATACCAAGCGTTTTTCAGACGAGGAGAAGAATTCTATTTGTTCAAAAGTTGATCCAAGTGTAGTTGAAGTAAATGAAGGCGGCATCATGCTAATGAAACCATTGCTTTTACACTCTTCTTCAAAAACTCAAAATCAAAAACGCAGACGTGTAATTCATTTGGAGTTTTGTTCTATGGAATTGCCTGGTGACTTGGATTGGGTTGAAAAAGAAATGTTTTAAGCTATAGAAAACTGACGTAGCCTTTATTGTTCTAGACTTACCGACGATTCGCTAACGCTACTGTCGGCACAGGCTTCTCGCCCGCGTTTCTCAAAAAACAAAACCCCCAGCAACCAATTAAGATTACTGAGGGTTCTTCAGGTGGTCCCACCTGGGCTCGAACCAGGGACTTTCTGATTATGAGTCAGATACTCTAACCAACTGAGTTATAGGACCTGAATAATAAAAGTTTGACCTTTTAAAAATTCGTGAGGGCAAATGTAATATTATAGTCGTTAATATGCAATTAGTTTAATGTTTTTGTGTGAATCTTCACGGAAATTAATCAATAAAAAAACCCACGCAACACTGTGCATGGGTTTTAAATCTATTGATTTGTTTAATTATCTAATCCCGTGAGATCTTAGTTTTCTATTGTCAATCACATCTGCACTGTTAATTAAAGCACTTCTATGTTGATTTTGAATAGTTGTTGTCTTTTGAGAATTTAATTGCTCTATTTCTGTTGAGAAATCTGTTGTCTCTGGTGCCTCTACTGTGTTATCTACACGCAGAACAAATACACCGCTGTTTCCAACCACTGGTACTGACTTTTGACCATCAATAAGTCCAGAAAATGCTGTACCTATAATTTTTGGCTCTCTGCCTACTGCGACATTGTTAGAGGAGAAAGTCAACCCTTCTGATTGGAATTTAGCGTTCAATTGATTCGCTAAAGCTTGTAAATCATCATTCCCTACCATTTGATCAACCAAATATTGAGCTTGTTTTTCTTTACGAACCTCAGATTTCATTCTGTCTTTGACCGCTTCGAATGTTGGAACTCCTTCTTCAATAATATCACTTACCATTGCGACGATAATTCTATTGTTGTCGCGTATTGGTGATGATGAAAGGTCTCCCTCATCTACACCTTCTTCATAAGCCAATCTTAAAATCCTTCCTTCTGCAAGGTCTCCAAAACCGTTCATAGTTGGATTTTCATCATTCAATGTAAGCGAACGAACCGTGTAACCATTTTCAATTGCGAATGTGTCAAAGATATTTCTTTTAGCCTCGATATTTTCAGCAGATTGGAACTTATCGTCCAACTGATAAATCATATCTGACACTTGAGAGTTAACATTATCCGTAGTTGTTTTTGACGGCTTTACCGCTTTAACAACGCTGGCAAGAATAGGTCGTTTTGATTCTTTTCTTCCAAGAACTTCTATAATATGAATACCGAAATCTGTTTTAACTTTTCCTAAAGTACCAATTGGTTTGTCAAATGAAAAATCATTAAACTCAGGTACCATTTGTCCTTCTGGGAAGTCCTCATATTTTCCTCCTGTATTTTTCGAACCTGGGTCATCACTGAATTTAGTAACCATTTCTTCGAAGTTGTTTTTAGAACGAATCACTCCAATTATACTATCAGCCTTTTTCTGAGCAGCTGCAACTTCGTCATCAGACTTTGCTGTCAACAAAATATGTCTCACTGTAGCCGTTGGTTCTGTAACAAAACGTAATATTTTTGAAATCTTAATTCCTTGATTTGTTACATAAGGTCCAACAACATCTCCTGGCTCCGCGTTTTCGATTTCATCCGACATCGATTTTGGGTAGGTAATCCCTTGACCAGAACCTTCCGGCTTAGCAATACCAGAAGAATCATTTCTAAATTCTTTCACATCACTATAGCGCATTACAAAAATTGAGTCCTTGTTTGTTTTTTCAAACTTAGGAATCATTTTTTCCAATAAGCCAAATACATCAGCCGAATCCGATTTACTTGGTGTAACGTTTGCAGAGAAATATGCTATTTTGCGTGAAGCTTTTTGCTTATATTTTTCTTCATTCTTATGCTCTTCATAATATTTTTTAATTTCTTCATCTGTAACCTCACTAATTGCTTCTTGAGGCACTTTTGTAAAGCTTTGATAAACGTATGAAACGTTTTTAACGGTTTTTTGAGCTTCGTATTCTTCCTTCCCTTCTAGTGTAGTGGTGTGAATTCCTGCACCCAAAAGCGCAAGATACTTTTCATTCAAACGCATTTCGCGCACATAGTCCATTGTTCCTTGAAGCTGTTGTATTTTCTCAGGATCATTAGACTCTTCCATTTGTTGAATTGCCTGACGCAATTGATCTGGAGCGAATTCACCTGTTACAGAGTCTTTAAATTGCGTTGAAATACTTGAAGGATCATACCCGTTTTCTCCGTAAAGTACATTTTCAAGTTCGAATTCATCCACGACAAGTCCAATCTCTTCGTATTCTTCTTTCATCAACTTATTTGCAACAGCTGCGTTCCAAGCCTGAGACTTAGCACTTTTTTCGTCCTCTTGCGTGAACTGTGGTTGTTGTCCAGGATTTTGTTGCTGTTTTGACTGGTATATATTCTGTCTAGCGTTAGACAAAAAATTATTATACTCATCTTCATTCACTTGTTCGCCGTTAACAGTACCTATACCGTAAACATCTTCTTGCGCACCACCTCTAAAGACACTGTCTAAATCACCAACGATGAAAGCAAGCATCGCTATTCCAATCACGATCACTAGGAGCCATGATTTTTCACGTATTTTTCCGATTAAAGCCATTTGTTCAATTTAATTTGAGTTTGCGAATATAATGATATGTATCAAAATATGAAACAATAAGCGTCTTGAAAGTTAGGAAATATTATTTATCCAGTAATTCTACTTTAATTATTTCAATTCGGCGGTCGGAAACACTTACAATTGTAATTCTGTAATTTTCGATTTCCAAAACAGTTCCCTCTTCTGGAATTGACTCTAGATGATGTAAAACAAGGCCTCCCAGCGTTTCATATTCTGGAGATTCTTCCAACTCTAAGTCAAAAGCCTCATTTAAATAATCAATATCTTGTCTTGCTGAGAATAACAGCGTTTTTTCATCAATTCTTTTTTCTAAAAGTTCATCGCTATCGTGTTCGTCTTCTATGTCGCCGAAAATTTCCTCCACAACATCCTCTATCGTCACCAAACCAGAGGTTCCGCCGTATTCATCTACCACAATTGCGATATTTCCGTGTTGCTTAGCAAAAAGTTCCAATAAGTCTTTTGCAGGAATTGCTTCTGGTACAAACGCTATCGGAATTAGAATTTCTTTTATTCTTGCAGGTTTTTTGAACAGCTCAAAACTATGGGCATAACCAATTATATTGTCAATTGTGTCGCGATAAATAAGGATTTTAGAAAGACCTGTCTCGATGAATTTATCCTTCATTTCTTCTACTGAACTTTCAACCTCTAAAGCAACGATATCCGTTCTTGGAATCATACAATCTCGGGCTTTTACCTGCGAAAACCCTAATGCATTTTGCAAAATCTGCATTTCGTTGTCGAGTTCACTCTCCTCATCCATTCTATCATTTAAATCCCGCACATAGTCGTTTAAATCCAACTTTGAAAAAGCTGTTTTTCCGTTTTTTGTATCAATTCGAAATATTTTTAAGAAACCATTACTTAAAAACATGGTGAAAATCGTTAACGGATAAAGCACTGTATACAAAATGACCAAAGGGAAAGACAGAACTTGTAAAACTCTATTTGGGTTAATTTGGAAAGTGGCTTTCGGTAAAAACTCAGCTGTAAATAAGATAAGTAAGGTAGAAATTATTGTTTGAATCGTTAAAATCAAAGCTTCATTCCCATATACAAAATCACTAATTGACGGTTCGAGAAGTTTCGCCATCCAAATACCATAGACAACAAGAGCAATGTTATTCCCCAAAAGCATTGTTGCAATAAAACGACTGTCGTGTTTAACAAAATTCGATAAGATTTTGCCGCTAAAGGTTCCTTTTTGGCTGTCCAGCTCAATCTTTAATCTATTTGCCGTAACAAATGCAATCTCCATTCCTGAGAAGAAAGCGGATGCTACCAAAGCAATTACTATTATAATGATACTCGAAGGATCCATATAAGACTAAACTTCCTCGAATTTAGTAAATATTTTGTTGAAACAAATATTATAAATCAAATCCAATGTCTTTTCTGTAATAAGCGTTCTCAAATTCAATTTGTTTGATACTCTCATAAGAGATTTCAAGTGCAGACTCAATGTCCTTTGCCAGAGAAGTTACTGCCAAAACACGACCACCAGAAGTCATCACTGCAGGACCATCAGAAGTCGTTCCAGCATGAAAAACAAGGCTTCTCTGAACACTATTTAGTCCATAAATGGTTTTTCCTTTTTCATACTTCTCAGGATATCCTCCAGAAACCATCATGACCGTTGCACAGGCTCTTGGGTCAAACTCAATATCTCTTTCAGAAAGCGTTTGTGTAGCCACGCCTTCAAATAAATCGATTAAATCTGATTTCAACCGTGGCAAAACAACCTCTGTTTCAGGGTCTCCTAATCTGCAATTGTATTCAATAACGTAAGGGTCTCCCCCAACATTGATTAATCCAATAAATATAAATCCGCGGTAATCGATTTTGTCCTTTTTTAGGCCTTTTACGGTGGGTATGATAACTTGATTGTAAACTTTATCAGAAAATCCACTCGCTGCAAAAGGAACTGGAGAAACAGCTCCCATTCCGCCAGTGTTAAGGCCAGTATCGCCCTCGCCAATTCTTTTATAGTCTTTTGCTTCAGGGAAAATTTTAAAACCGTCTCCATCCACTAAAACGAACGTTGACATCTCGATTCCTTTTAAAAATTCTTCGATAACAACCTTGTTACTCGCGTTGCCAAACTTTTCATTCAACAACATGCTTGAAAACTCCTCTTTTGCTTCTTCCAAAGAATCAATAATCAAAACTCCTTTCCCAGCGGCCAATCCATCTGCTTTCAAAACGTAGGGAGCTTTCATTTTTTCTAAAAACGCAAGTCCTTCCTTAAGCGTGTCTTTCGTAAAAGCTCCATACTTAGCGGTTGGTATATTATGGCGAATCATGAATTCTTTTGCGAAATCTTTACTCCCCTCTAATTGAGCAGCAACTTTATTTGGACCAATGATTGGAACATTTTTCAGATCTTCATCCTCACCAAAAAAGTCAACAATACCATTTACCAAAGGTTCCTCTGGACCGACAACAACCATGTTGATTTTATTGTCTAAAACGGTTTGTTTTACATCCTCAAAATTATTTGGATCTATGGAAATGTTTGTTCCCAGATTTTTTGTCCCAGCATTTCCCGGCGCTATAAATAGAGCTTCCAACGAACTGCTTCTCGATAACTTCCAAGCCAAGGCGTGTTCACGACCTCCAGAACCCAATAATAAAATATTCATAAATTTCTTATAATAAAGCACAAAGTTAATATTTAAGGTGGGTTCTAAGAATTCATTCGCATCAAAATTTTCTTAGATTTTTTAACAGAATTCTGACTTTAGAAGCCATAATTACAAGAACACAGGCAAAATGAAGTGTAATTAAATAATTATATTTGACACGATTTTGAAAAATCAGCAGAAATTAAAACATACCAGAATGGAGATTACTCCCGAAATTAAGGAAAAATTAGAGAAAATAAATGCCAAATATGCTGCGTTGGGTCAGGATATGGGGTCTTATTTGGAAGGTCTTTTGTACGCAGACACAGTAAAGTATTGGGATTATATTGCCATTGATACTTTGTTGAGTTTACAAAAACCCAGAACAAGTTTTCCTGATGAAGTTATTTTTATCGTTTATCATCAGATTACAGAGTTGTATTTTAAATTGGCGCTGAGAGAGTTTGAACAAATTTCAGAGAAAGAAGATTTAACGGCTGAATTTCTTGTCGATCGTACTACAAGAATCAATAGATATTTTGAAGCACTAACAAAATCCTTTGAAATTATGGTTCAAGGGATGGAAAAAGAACAGTTCTTAAAGTTTAGAATGTCCCTTCTTCCCGCAAGTGGTTTTCAGTCGGCTCAATATAGATTTATTGAGATTGCCTCCACAGACTTCATTAATTTGGTGCACAAGGATGTTCGTTCAAACTTTAAGGGAACTGAGCCAATCAAAGAAATGTATCAAAACATCTATTGGAAAGAAGGAGCAACAGAATTAGATAGTGGTAAAAAAACGCTGACTTTAGAGCAATTCGAAGAACGCTACAGTGATGAGTTTATAGCATTTGGAGAAAAAAACGTCAATTCTAACTTATGGCAATGCTACAAACGCCTTCCAAAAGTAGATCAAGAAAGAGATGATGTAATTATCGCACTAAAACAGAACGATGTTAATGTGAATATTAATTGGCCGTTAGTACATTATAAATCTGCCGTTAGATATCTTCACAAAGCTCCTGATGATATCGCTGCAACAGGCGGAACAAACTGGCAAAAATATTTACCTCCACGATTCCAAAAACGCATATTCTATCCTGAACTTTGGTCAAAAGAAGAAGTGGATAATTGGGGGAAAACATGGGTTGAGGAAGTATTAGGAAGACAATCATGAGAAATTTAGGTTACGTATTTTTAAGTTTAAGCTTTTTAACTCTATTCGGATGTGGAGATAGCAAGACAGCACATTCCGATGTGAATGAGAATAAAAAAGACACGACTCTTGTCGTTGAAAATAAGAACGAGCGTTTTGGATTTGATCTCGATGAATACGAAGTCTATTACGACACGATTCAAAGTGGCTGGACTTTAAGCCATGCTTTATCTCCTTATGGTCTCAATCAATTTGTAATCAACACAGCAGCTTATAAGGCACAGGATAGTTTGATTGGACTAAAATATGTTTTAGCCGGAAAACCTTATACCGTTTTAACTGAAAGGGGAGATACAACTCGTACAGCAAAGTATGTGGTTTACGAACCTGATGTTTTTTCCTACATCACTTTCGATTTTACAAAAGATTCTGTTGAAATATTTAAAAAAGAAAGACCTACATCAATCACAGAGAAAAAGGTGACGGGAATGATTTATCCCAACTCCAACCTTTCTATGGAATTAAGTAAAAACTTTGAAACATACGCCATGACCGCAGCATTAGCTGATGCCATCGAAGGTGTTTTTGCGTGGAGTATTGATTTCTTTAAGTTGCAAGCTGGAGACAAGTTTGCTGTTGTTTATGATGAAAAATCGGTAGATAGCGTGGCTTATTCAATTGATAAAATAAACTATGTTTGGTTTGAACATGCTGGAGACGGAATCTATGCGTTTTATTTTAAGGATTCAACGGGACAAGTGGAAGGCTTTTATGATGAAAAAGGGCATGAAATGAAAAGACCCTTTTTAATGTCCCCCGTAAAATTCGCAAGAATTAGTTCTTCGTTTAACAGAAATAGATTTCATCCCATTTATAAAACGAGAAGAGCGCATCTGGGTACAGATTATGCAGCACCAACTGGCACTCCAATATTAGCAACGGCCGATGGAACTGTTTCAAGAGCATCCAGAAGTGGGGGAAATGGAATTTATGTAAAGCTACGTCACAACTCAACTTACGAAACGCAATACTTACACATGAGTAAAATTGCAAATGGAATTCGGCCTGGGGTTCGTGTAAAGCAAGGTCAGGTGATTGGTTATGTTGGCTCAACAGGTGCTGCAACTGGTCCACACGTTTGTTATCGATTCTGGAAAAACGGGAAGCAAATCAACCATAGAGCTGAAAAATTCCCAAAATCTGAGCCGATGAAAGAGGAGTTAATTCCCACTTATTTAAAGTACATTGAACCGCTCAAAGAAAAACTAGATCAAGAAATTTCACAGATTCCTGACTTATCTCAGCTACAATAGTTTGTTTAGAGTCTTTTAATTTTACTATATTGATGGAAATGTAAAAATTTGTATCAATGAGTGAGCTAAAAACTGTAGTTTTTAATGAAGAGAACAAACCAAGTCAACAAGATAAAAAAGATATAGTCGATTCTTTATTTACAAACCTCGAAGAATTTGGTGATCCTAAAGAACACATTGAACGTGCAGTAAAATATGCTGTTATGGACGCTCCTTCGTTTGGGGGTTTTGTTTTGGTCGGATATGAGGAGAATAAAATTGCTGGTGCTGTTGTAATTAATAAAACCGGTATGAAAGGTTATATTCCTGAAAACATCTTGGTTTATATTGCGGTAAATAAAAACATGAGAGGTAAAGGCTACGGAAAAATCCTAATGGAAAAAGCACTAGAAGGTTGTGTGGGAAATGTAGCATTGCATGTTGAGCCCGACAATCCGGCAGTGAAGCTTTATGAAAAGCTAGGTTTTACAAACAAATACTTGGAAATGAGGTACTCTAAATAAAACTGACCAATGGCCTACATAACATTAAACAAGGAGAAATTAAAAAAAAACTACGATTATTTAAACGCTATTTTCGCTTCACACGACATTGAGTGGTCCATCGTTACCAAAATGCTGTGTGGAAACGAGTTGTTTCTAAAAGAAGTTTTAAACCTGGGAGTTAAGCAAATATCCGACTCAAGGATAACCAACTTAAAACGCGTCAAAAAGATTGATGAAAGCACTGAAACGGTGTATATAAAACCTCCCTCAAAAAGATTCATTGGCAACATTGTTGAATTTGCCGATATAAGTCTAAATACAGAAATTGAAACCATTAAACTTCTTTCCAAAGAAGCTCAAAAGCAAAACAAAACCCATCAAATCATCATTATGATTGAACTTGGTGAACTGCGTGAAGGAATTATGCGCGAGAATATAGTGGAATTCTATTCGAAAATTTTTGAACTGGAAAACATCCGTGTAGTCGGAATTGGAACAAACCTAACTTGCCTTAACGGTGTGCTACCGAACCAAGATAAGCTAGTCCAGCTCGGGTTATACAAGCAGTTAATTGAATTGAAATTTGGTAAGAAAATACCCTATGTTTCAGGTGGTTCTTCAGTAACTATCCCGTTAGTTTTAGATGGAATCTTGCCAAAAGATGTAAATCACTTTCGCGTAGGCGAAACGTTGTTTTTAGGAACAGATGTTTACAATAACAAACCGTATGACAATATGGAGCACGAAGTTTTCTGTTTCTACTCCAGAATTATAGAACTTCATGAAAAACCGCTTGTCCCTTCTGGTAAAATGGGCGCAAACGTATCGGGTGACTCAACCGAATTTGACCAAGAAAACAGAGGGGAAAGAACATTCAGGGCTATAATCGACCTTGGATTACTAGACGTTGACGAAAAACACATTTCCCCTAAAGACGAAACTATTGAAATTATTGGTGGAAGCTCTGATATGTTTGTTCTCGACTTAAAAGAAAACGCTAAAAACTACAAAGTAGGCGACTTGATTCAATTTAACACTGATTATGTGGGGACTTTAAGGTTGATGAATTCAAAGTATATTGTGAAGGAGGTGGTTTAGGGTTTCCACTCAATCACATTCGCACCACATTCCTTAAACAAATCCCGAGTATGCTCATGACAAGTAAACAATATCACCTGTCTATTTTTAGCAAACTTAGTTAACACCTCGGCCAGGTTTTCAGCTCTGTGCACGTCAAAGTTCACCATAATATCATCAAGAGCCACAGGTAAAGGCTCAGCATTCTTTTCGTATTCTTCTATCAACCCTAATCTTAGCGCTAAAAGCAACTGCTCACGCGTTCCACGACTCAGTTCTTCGACGGTTTTTGCTTTTCCGCTGGAATCAATGATGCTCACGTGTTTTTGACTTAATGAAATCCGTAAATCTTCGTAAGCGTTTTCTGTGATCGCTTTGAAGTATTCTCGAGTTTGTGTGATTACTTCGGGTTGTTTTTCGGCTTCGTATTTTTGTTTGCTTTCGTTTAAGATTGCCAATGCCATTTTTGTCGATAACCATTCCTTTGTTTCTTCAATGAGTCGTGTTTCTAAGCTTTCTTTATTGTTTTGAAGCTCGTACATTTCATCGGGCTCAAGAATGTGTCTGATGTTAGTTGTGATCGAAGCAAGCTCGCGATTCATTTCGTCAAATTGATTTTTAATGGCTTCGTAATCCTGTTCTGTTTCTTCCTTTTTGGAGTTGAGCAATGAAGGCGTGAATTTTTCTAATTCATTAATTGTAGATTCCAGTTTCTCGGCTCCACACAAAGTTCGAATATTTTTTGCTGCATTGGACAGCTTTTCATTCGCCTCTTGATATTTTTTTTGCTGTTCAAACTGCTTATATAACTCTTCTTCGTTCTCAACCTCAACGGTTGTCATTACTTCGCGAATATCTTCTTCAACCCGAGCTATTTTTGAAAGAATAGCCTCTTTATCATTCGTTTTTTGAAGAATAGTACGCTCCAACTCTTCTGTTTTGCGCTTTTCTTCTTCGTTTTTTTCGATTTTCCCAATAAGATCATAAATAACTGGACCTTCGATTGTTTTCAGATTCGGAGCCACCGTTCGCAACTTCTCTTCAAAAGTTTTGATTAAAGATTCATTGTTTTCAATCGCTTTTTCGGCTTCTAAACCTGCACGATGTTGGCGTTTGAATTCTTCAACATTACTTATAAAATCACCCATTTGTTGAGGCGATAAATGCGCTGGTAATTGTGAATTTTCAAGTAATGCCTTCCACTTTTTCTCAAGTTCAATAACGGATTGATTGAGAGATTCCAGCTCTTCAATGACTGATTTGTATTCTTTTTCCTTGGAAGTTAATTGCTGTGTAATTTCTTGCCTTTTTTCTTCAAGTTCATCAAATATATGAATGGCAGTGCTGAACTGATCCATCTTTTTATTGATTTCCGTTGGGTTTTCGCCAGTAAAGTTTACAGGACTACTCTTTGAGGTAAGCAAAACAAAAATTAAACTAATCAAAGCAACACCAACCACAAGTCCGCCGGCGATGAGGTTTACAAAAAACAAAGCTCCGCCAACCAGCAGAAAAACAAGAGCTAAAACCAAAGGCATTTGAGAAGATTTCTTTGTGTTTCCCCCGGCGTTTTCAAGTGCTACTTTAAAAGTCGTATCCAGCTCAATGCGTTCTTTGTTTGCTTTATCTCGATCTTCTTTGGAGCGAATAGAATGCGCGTCAATTTTACTTTCTAATTGAGATTTCTTTTCTTCTAGCGCGTTTAACTCTGATGAAATCCGTCCTTTTACTTCTTTTTTGGTATCCCGTTGACGTTCTAATTTTTGCTGTGCCTCTAAAGTATCAGTAGCTTGAGACTGAAGTTCAAATGTGCCTTCTAAAGCAATGAGTTGTTCCGCTTGAATGGATTCTCCGAGTCGTTTATTTATCGTCTCTTTATTGGACTTCGAATTAGCCAGTTTCTCTTTTTCATTTTCATTGCGCGACTTTGCTTCTTCGTAAAGTTTCACCGTCGTCTTAAAATAATCGAGTAAACTTGCTTGTTCTGAAAGCGTCTTATCCCATTCTAATCTGGACTTCTCTTCAGTTAGCTGCTCAATCTTTTGTTTAACCTCTTCAAGTGACTGTTCTTCGGCAGAAAGTGCTTTTTTGGCTTCCTCGAATTGCTCCAAAAACTTTTCTGAATGCGTTTTGAGCTCCCCGATTTCATCCAAAATCGTTTGTGCTTCTTGATACTCAACAAACGCTGGATACGCCTTCGATAAATCAGCATATTTATTTTTGGCTTCACTTAATTCCTCGCGATTTTTTCGAATAAGATCCAGTTGATTTTCTAAGTTCTCTTTTTGTTCCGAAAGTCGGTTGTATTCACCTAGTTTGTTTTTTAATTGAAGAATAGCTTCTTCTTTCTTTTGGATTTGATCCACTAACTCGGGTAAAACTTGTGTTCTGCCGCGGGCTTTGAAAAAATTATCCGCATGATCTACCAATCCAGATTCGAATTTGCCAAAATCAACTCCCGACAAGCCCATTCCCATACTGAAAATGCGATCTTCCATTCCCGAATCACTTAACTGTTGAACAGCCATGAGTTCATCGAGCGTAATTGCGTAGACATTTTTATATAGATCAATCGAAGCGTTCCCAATTAACTGGCGATAAACATTGACGTTTGCCGTTTCTTCGTTTTTATAGTTGATCTGAACATCTTTTGCATTTCCATTTCTGTAAATCGATAGCGGTTGATTGCTATTGCTTTTCAACCAAATTCTGCCACCGTGTTTACCGCCACTGAGTGGAGGTCGACGTTCATCTAAAAAACGAGGATAATCAAAAAGTGTAAAGCGAATAAAATCCAAAAGTGTAGACTTTCCAGCTTCATTCGGACCGTAAAGAATATTCACTCCATCACTGAATCCGCTAATTTCCTTGTCGTGAAACACGCCAAAACCATCGATATGTAAACGATCTATTTTCACGAATCACTATCGTTTTGAATGAGACCATCGATGCATTTCCATTTGGCATTTGTAAGAATATTTTGGAGTTCTTTATTCACATCCTCTTCAAAATCTGCATCTTTCAAGCTCCGTCCAACTTTAGTTGATTCGAGTTCTGATAAAAGTTTGTTTTTCAAGTCTTCCAGCGCCTCTTTTTCTTTGCCGTAATGCTCAAAACGCTGAATTAAATCTCCAATAAAATCGCTCGATTGCTTTCTTGCTTCAAGGTCAATTTCTGGAGTCGTTTGAGGAATAAACTTATCGATATAAACAAAACTGGATTGATAATTATTCTCATTATTGAAGTCTTTGATCAGCTGTTCCATCTCATTTCGCTTCGCAAAAGTAGAATGCAGCCCGGTTTTCCCAGTTAATTGAAGTCTCACCAAGTAAGACTTTCCTGATTCTGTAAGTTCTTGTTTAAGCGAATTGATCTTATTAAAAAATGCAGACATATCTTCTAAACCAGCAACATCTAGCGTTCGATATTCATAAATGATATCAGAAAGTGAAACAAAATCATGATTTGATATTTTTCCTTGATTTACTGTGATCAAAGAACAACCTTTTTCACCCGTTTCATTAAAGTGACGCCCTTGAATGTTTCCAGGATAAACCACCATCGGATTTTGTTCAGAAAGCACTTCACGCTTGTGAATATGCCCCAGCGCCCAATAATCCAGATTTGAAGCACGCAAATTATCCATTTCAAATTTACAGTATGGCGTATGTGCATCATTTCCCGCAATCGTTCCGTGTAAAAGTCCTATGGAAAAGGGTGTGTTGTCATTGCGTTTAAACTTTTTTGCCAGATTATTATACTCTTCTTTCTGTCCGAAACTTACTCCATATACTTCGGCAATTGCTTTGTCTTCTTTCTTTACTGTGTATTGCTGCACCTCGTCGGCTTCAAAAAGAATTACATTTTCAGGAAGTTGCAAATGCTCCGACCAACTATTCAGAGGATCGTGGTTACCACAAATGATATAAACAGGGATGTTTTCAACATTTAATCTTCCCAATCCTCGCACAAATCTGTATTGCGCACTCAAACTTCCGGATTCACTATCGAAGCTGTCTCCCGCAATCAAAAGAAAGTCTATTTTTTCATCAATTGCGGTCTGAATTAACTTTTCATAGGCGCGAATTCCATGTTCCACCAAAGCGTTTCCCAAAGATTCATTCATGTGACTCACCCCTTTGTATGGACTCTCGATGTGTAAATCGGCAGCATGTATGAATTTAAATTGGGACATTTAAAACGGCTTTTTTCAAAGGTAAGAAAGATTAGATAAAGTTTACTGCATTGAAAATAAAACTGTTATTTTTTGAATATTTATTTCCTCCGATTCCATTCAAACTTTCTGTTATTTACCAAGGTAAACCTCAGATTAATAAAGAGTGTGTTTGTATTCACAAAATTAACGGGTGGTGTCAAGAACATATAACCAGCTCGGATATGAAAACCAAACAATTTATAACCTACCACAGGAGCAAAGCCAAAACGTTCTTCCGAAAAGTCTGACCGTAAACAAACATCAACTCCGTAAGTGAGATCTAGGCGACTCGGCTTGTGCCAATAGCCACCATTTATCTGCAAAGCATTATTTGGAATATTATATCCTAAACCGAGATGATAAGCATGCGTTTTTGGCTTTTTTAGGCGAATTCTTTTGAATTGTAATTCCATACCGATTTCGCCAACAGTATATCTTCCCTGCTGAACACCGAAATAGGGACCCATTTTTCTCACGTGTGGATTGAGTAGTGGTTTTTTCTTATCCTTCTGAGCGAAAATAGCGTTTGGGGTGATAAACGTCACTAACAATATGAAAAATAAAAGTTTTTGCATGTTTAATGTTGGGAATTGAGAGAGTCTTGTGCCGCTTTTAATGCTTTCAAATCTTCCATAGTTATTCCTAAACTATCAGCGGTATGTTTCAAACGCTTAATATCGTCAAATGTTACAGCGCTATCGTCGAACAGCGCTCCGTTGGCGTTGTTTTTTAGCCATATCGTGCTTTCTTCAATTGCTGGAATCGTAGCTGTAGCAGTAATTTTAACAGGTTCATACAGTAAGGATTCGGATTTTATATCTTCAGGAATGAAATCACCTCTCTCATCGTATGTTTCCAACAAAATGATAACAATGCTCAAAGTATAAACCATCTTAATCAAGCCAAAAAATACTCCTAAAATTTTATTTATCGGGCTTAGGTTGACAACCTTCAACATCCGTTCAATCATTTTCCCAGCGAAAAACACCATTGCACCAACGGCTAAAAAAGTCAGTGTAAACGCAACCACAGGCAAATACCTGCCTTCAATGTCAATATTTTCCTTAATCAGTTTTGAGGTCCAATCGGAAAAGTGAATACCTGCATAAATACCAACGAGTAAAGCAAGTAGTGTAAAAACCTCTATCACTAAGCCTTTCTTAAAGCCTACCCACGCAGCATAGATTAATGGCACAATAATGATGATGTCTACAAAATTCATGGTGTAAAGTTAAAGTCAAATTATTGCCAATTTAAGTCCACATTCGAATCTTGCTAACAATTAAGATTGAATTAAATAGATTAGACACTCCAAAAGAATAACTAAAACACTAAATTAATATTTAGGAATCTAGGAATTAGGCGATATTCGTAAACACCTGTTGAATATCATCATCTTCTTCGATTTTATCCAACATCTTTTCAATGTCTTCTAATTGCTCATCTGTGAATTCAACGGGTGAAGTTGCATATCGTTTAAGACTAGATTTTGCAACCTCGATATTTTTCTCCTCAAGCGCTTCTTGAAGCGTACCGAAACTTGTATAATCTCCAAAGATATTGATTGTACCTTCTTCCGTTTTTTCGATTTCTTCCAGTCCAGCATCGATTAATTCGAACTCTAACTCTTCAACGTCTAGTCCTTCGGTTTTTTCGATTTCAAAGACAGCTTTTCTGTTAAACATAAACTCTAAAGAACCATTCGGAACAACCTGACCATCAGCCTTATTGAAATATGATTTTACATTTGCTATCGTTCGCGTGGTGTTGTCTGTCGCACACTCAATATATACTAGAACTCCGTGAGGTCCTTTCCCTTCGTAGTTGACCAATTCGTAATTTTCAACATCTTTTGAAGAAGCACGTTTAATTGCTTTTTCTATGTTGTCTTTAGGTACGTTTTGAGCTTTTGCATTTTGAATAGCTGTACGCAAAGACGCATTCATCGCTGGATCTTCACCGCCCTCTTTGGCAGCCATTGTAATTACTTTTAAAAGCTTTGGAAAGACTTTAGACATCTTATCCCATCTTTTTTCTTTCGATGCTCTTCTTGCTTCAAATGCTCTACCCATGATTTAATAATTTTAGTGGTTCAAAGTTACGTAATTCACTTTAATATAATAACCAAGAATCTCACAAAAAAATTGAGCTTTTTTAACTTGTCTTTATTGCAAAAAATTATAATTTTCTATCTCTCATCATTTATACCCCAATTTTTCAAAAAAACCAAATCCTATTTGATGTAGATGCCACTAAACGTCTTGCTTGATGGCGTTTAGCCTGTTCTGTTTTTGTAATTTAAAAGACATAAAGTTATTATGTTTTAGGCTGTATGCATATAAATGGTTTAAATTTGAATAAAACTACGTTTATGCTAAAACAGACTTTTATCACCGCTTCTTTTATATTTATATTTTCGTTTTCATTTTCTCAAGAGTTAGAACAACAAAGTCTTTCTCAAGAAGTGAAAATTGAAACGTCAGGCTTGAGTTATCATAAAGAAATACCTGACACCAACTCCTATAAAATAGTCAAAAACACTACAGGGGAAGGCTTGCCTAAAGAGATTTTGGAGGAAATCAACTTCCATAGACGACACAATGAAGATTTTCATTGGATTGTAGATAATCAAATTGAAATTTACATCTATAAGTTTCAATAACCCAATTCTTACATAAATCAATTATTATGAATATAGTTTTAAAAAACATACTTCTTTCGTTTTTAATGCTTTTCACAATTTCGTTAGTAAAAGCTCAAACGAATACATGCTCAGGATCTTATACTTCTATATCTAGCAGCTGTCAACCCATGGTGATTGGGGATGGATCTCCAGGTTATGTTGAGATTTGCCTTGACAATAACAACATTCCATCAGGTGGTGGTACATCGTGTAACCCTGGCGGCGCGTGTAACCCTCCATATGGCGGCGGCGGATGGGCGGCTAGAATCGTTATTTACAATTCAGATGGTACAACATATACAGGGGCGGCATTAAGCACTTTTATCGCTACTACGGCAAACGGAACCTGTTTTACAGTTCCTACACCAAACGGTTACGCATATATTTTTGGGTTGTGCTTAACTGCTGGAACTACAATTTCATGGTCTACACTAAATTTTTGTGGCGATGAGGTATGCACTGGTACAGCTCCTCCCTGCGCAGGACCTCCTTGTGGCTCCTGTGCAACGGCCTGTGGCACTTGCGGTTTTGCCACTGCTCCAACGGTAAATGATGTTACAACTCAGTGTGATGATTATGCTTATACACCTGCGCTCGCTGGTGGCGAAACGTCTACACGCTGTCACCAATTCACAGCCTTAGAAACCTCAGTTGATTTTGGTGTAATTGTTTCTTCCACTTGTACTGGCGGAAATGTAACTAATTTCTCTTGGGCATTAGAGGAATCCACGTGTAGTGGAATTATACAGACAGGAACACTGTCAAGCTTAACTTTGACCTCTTTAACTGTTGGTACAACATATACTTTTTGTTATACTTTTACAGTACCCGCTGGATGTACTCATTCAACGCATTACCCTTATTTTGTTGGTGCTCAAACCGTTGTTCTTCCCGTTGAACTTGGATTTTTTCAGGCCAGCAAGGAGGATGGTTATAACTATATAACATGGATGACTCACACTGAGTTAAATAATGACTATTTTACTTTAGAACACTCTTCAGATGGACTTATGTGGGAAGTTATTCAAAATGTTAATGGTGCGGGTACTACATCTCTGGAGCAGAATTACAGTTCCACTCATCGTGATTTTGAGAATTCATTAAATTATTATAGGCTTTCACAAACTGATTTTGATGGAACGAAGAAGGTATTAGGTATTAAATCCGTAGACAACAGAGATGGTTTAAAAATCATTACTAAGGTAAACACCCTAGGTCAAGAGGTAGATGAATTCTATAATGGAGTTGTGATTTATTATTATAGCGATGGATCTACTAAGAAAACCATACAGCATTAGATAAATTTTTATAGAACATCAACATTTCATCCTACTGCATAATTCAGTAGCGTTTTTTCGCTCAAATCTGATTTTATGTGGGAAAAATATGATTGTCTTAGGAAATTACCCTACAGAATACCTGACCTTTGTTTCTTCGCTCAAATCAGCTTTAAGTTGGGGTAAAAGTTCAATGGTTGTCTTCACAATGCTATCGACATCATATCCTGCATCTTTGTATAGCTCTTCTTGGGTTCCGTGGTGGATAAACTTATCTGGTATTCCCAAACGTACAACTTTTGCATGATAGCCCTGATCGGCCATGAATTCAATAACGGCACTTCCCATTCCGCCCATCAAACAGCCGTCTTCCACAGTGATTACTTTGTCGAATTTACTAAAGACTTCATGAAGAAGGTTTTCGTCAATCGGCTTGACAAAACGTATATCATAATGAGCAACAGAGGCTCCAAGAGCTTTTAATTCCTTAATCGCCTCTTGTGCGAAGTTACCTGGATGACCAATTGTAAGTATTGCGACATCATCTCCTAAAGTAACCCTTCTTCCCGTTCCAACTTTAATGGGCTTCATAACCGTCTTCCATTCCGTCATCACGCCTTTACCGCGGGGATAACGAATACTGAATGGTCCCATATCATCTTGCTGAGCAGTAAACATCATGTTTCGCAGTTCAGCTTCATTCATTGGAGCAGCAACCGTCATGTTTGGGATACTTCTCATGTATGCTAAATCATAAGCTCCGTGGTGAGTTGCTCCATCAGCACCAGCAAATCCTGCGCGATCCAAACAAAACACAACATTCAAATTTTGTAACGCTACATCGTGTATCACCTGATCATAGGCGCGCTGCATAAAAGAAGAGTAAATATTACAGAAAGGAATTAATCCTTGCGTTGCTAATCCCGCAGAAAAAGTAACTGCATGTTGTTCTGCAATTCCAACGTCAAAAGCGCGTTTTGGCATTGCTTTCATCATGATATTCAGTGAACTTCCAGAAGGCATTGCTGGGGTAATCCCCATAATTTTATCATTTTTTTCCGCTAATTCCACAATTGTATGACCAAATACATCTTGGTATTTTGGTGGTTGCGGTGAAGTAGGAACGATCTTTACGATCTCCCCCGTATCTTTATTAAAAACACCCGGAGCATGCCATTGTGTTGGGTTTCCTTCTTCAGAAAACTTAAATCCTTTCCCTTTTTTAGTAATACAGTGCAGAATTTTTGGCCCTGGAATATCTTTTAAATCTTCAAATATTTTCTTTAATCCAATAACATCGTGTCCATCAACAGGTCCGAAATAACGGAAGTTGAGAGACTCAAACATGTTACTTTGCTTCAACAGGCTTCCTTTTAAAGCAGTAGAAACTTTGCTTACAACCGATCGTGCATCAGGTCCAAACTTAGAAAGTTTCCCTAACATGCTCCAAACCTCATCTTTTACTTTGTTGTAAGTGTGAGAAGTTGTAATATCCGTCAAATAATCTCTTAATGCCCCGACATTCGGGTCGATAGACATGCAGTTATCATTGAGAACAACCAATAGGTTAGCATCTTTTTCGAAGCCAGCATGATTTAAACCTTCGAATGCTAATCCTGCTGTCATTGAGCCATCACCAATTACTGCTATATGTTGTCTGTTTTTCTCTCCTTTATAGTTATTTGCAACAGCCATACCAAGTGCTCCAGAAATAGAAGTGGAAGAGTGTCCGACACCAAAAGTATCGTATTCGCTTTCGCTTCTCTTTGGAAAACCGCTGATTCCCCCTTTTAGTCGATTCGTATGAAAAACATCTCTTCGTTCAGTAAGAATTTTGTGTCCGTATGCTTGATGTCCAACATCCCAAACGAGCTGATCATAAGGTGTGTCAAAAACATAATGTAGCGCCACAGTAAGCTCTACCACACCAAGACTTGCTCCGAAGTGTGAGTTACCTATTTCCGAAATTACATCAATAATATACTGACGCACTTCATCAGAAACCTGAGGTAATTGTTCCTCGGTAAGTTTTTTTAAATCTTTTGGATTATTTATATCCTTTAAGAGTTGACCAGCTTGATAATTTGCCATTTATAATCGTAATTAAAACAAAAGTACACTTCTATAT